>MDSZ01252935.1_pt1 | contig 13046 bp, 11 predicted proteins | sample 811201 | NCBI WGS metagenome assembly MDSZ01 (sample SAMN05326647, study PRJNA326480) | marine metagenome | isolation source: seawater | place: Indian Ocean: North | collected 2010
AACTATTATTTTTTTATTTTTTCTTGCGTATTTGATATATTTTTCGTCACTTATGTTCAAAAGATTATACATAAATGAAAAAGTCTTTATTTCCTCACATTTGTAAACTGATTTAGATAGCTTATCGTTTCCTACGATTATTCCAAAATTTCTTACCATTCCCTTTTTTTTAGTTTTGTAAAAAAAATCAAACAAATTATTTTCATCAATTTCCTTATCGGTAGGTTTATTTAAGAAAAAAGTGTCTAAACAATTTACGTTAAGATTTTTTAAAGATGAAATAATTTTTTTTCTCAAATACTTTTGTGAAAAATCCCTTGAACCATTAGATATAAAACCAGCTTTTGTAAAAATTTGTATCTTATTTTTTTTATTTTTGTTTAGTTTACCTAAAATTTTTTCAGTATCACCATAATTACTTGCAGTATCAAAATATTTTATTCCTTTTTCTATAGCGTAATTAATTAACTTATCTATATATTTAATTGTAAACTTTTTATTCAAGTAAAGATTATTATTTAACTGTGATAATCCTAAACCTATCTGAGACATTTCTTTTTTTTTATTCTTTATTTTCAAAATAAACGAAATACTAAAATAAAAATTTATTTATTTGGGTCAAACTCTTCATGTTGAGAATTACGAGTAACTTTAACACATACCCTACACATTGGAATTTTATACCATTGACCCTTGGAATGCAGTTCTCTTAATTTATTCATTTTATCGGAGTTCCATGCTTCTTTGATAGTGTCTCCTTTACTTAAATCTCCAATGTAAAATTCTTTATTGTGTTCTCTAACTGGTTTTAAACATGGTGAAATTTTTCCATTTTCTTCGATTGTTGGTGTTTCCCAAGGAGCAAAACAATAAAATGGTTTTTCATCCTTATATTTATTTTCAAGCTCTTTTTCTGTTAAGTCTTTATCTTCGTCACCTTGCATATTTTCAAAAGGAGATAAGTCCATACATCTCTGAAAAGTGATTGTATTAATTCCTTCAAAGCTTTTCCAAAAATTATAAAAATCTTTTTTCTCATGGAAATTATCTTTTTGTTCAACGAAGCTGACACGAACTCTCAAATAATCAGCTTTATATTCTTTTTTTAATCTCAAAAAAGTCTTAACATTTTTTAAAAGTTTATCATGCTTACCACCAACTCTAATTTTCTCATAAGTTTCTTTTGAATATGCATCTATCGAAATATTTAATTTTTTTAAACCGCCTTCAATTAATTTTCTACCATTTTTTTCATTTAACATTTGTCCATTAGTATGGAGCCACGTATCGAATATTCCTGCATTAGTAGATTGTTTTAGCATATCAAAAAACTTTGGATTCATCATAGACTCTGCCTCATGATCTAGTTGTATAGCTGGCATTTTATTTTCTTTACATTCGTTTAATATTTTATTCCACATTTCATCTTCCATGTGATTATCTTTTCTTTCACCACTATTAACAGTTCTTGGACACATAGGGCATTTTAAATTACAATAGTAAGTAGGTTCCATTTCTATATTTAAAGGAAAGCTACTAAGGTATTTACCTTTGCTTACCTCACCCCATTTTGTTCTATATTCCTTATACTGAGATGATTTATAAATTTCATGTTCCTTCCATGATGGATCAACCTCAAATTCTTTTATATTACTATCCCAGAATAAATCTACTTCAGTCATTTTATTTAATTAATATCATTAAGTTTAATTTGTACATCTGCTTTTATTTTATTTCTTGATTTTTTTCCAATTATTTTAGGCCAATATATAGGTGATAAACCATTACCTGGACGCTTTGTTATCAAATTGAATGAAGAAAAATTATCACCTTTATTAATATCAACTTTTGTGACAATGCTCCTTCTAGCAAATTTTTTTGATTTTTTCTCACTTTTAATACAATTCTTAATTAATGCATTGCCTAGTAGTAGTCTAATTCTCTCAATCTCATTTAATATTTTTCGTGCATCTAGTTTATTCATAGAGTGGTAATGATCATTACCCTTTATATTTTTATTAAATGTAAAATGTTTCTCTATAACTCTTGCTCCTAATAAATATGCAATACTACAGGGTGATATGTCAGAAGAAGGAAGTGTATGATCAGAATATCCAATGATGTTATTTGGAAATTCCTTACTGATAATTTCTATCATTTTTAAATTTGCATCAATGTCTTTAGTTGGGTAATTTAGTATACAATGCATTATAACAATATTGCTATTTCTAACCCCAAATTTATTTAGAATTTTTAATGCATATTTAATTTCACCAATATCTGATGCCCCAGTTGACAGAAAAATTTTCTTTTTTGTCAAACCAATTTGTTTTAACAAAGGATAATTATTTATATCTGCTGATGCTATTTTAATTGCTGGCATTATTTTTTTTAGCCATATAATTGAATTAATATCAAAAGGTGTTGATAAAAAATCAATTTTTATTTTTTTGCAATATTCATAAAGTTCTAAATAATTTTCTCTTTTAAATTTATCAAGCTTTTTAAAAAGCTCAAATTGTGATCTTGTACTTTCTTTTTTTAAATCCCAATAGGCTGGTGATTTTTTTATAACTAAGTTTTCAGCTTTATAAGTTTGGAATTTTACTGCATTCATTCCCGCAGATTTAGCTTGACGTATCATTTTTTTTGCTAATGAAACAGACCCTTCATGATTAACACCTATTTCAGCAATAAAATATGGCTTTGAATTTTCATTTATAATTCTATTCCCGATTTTCAAAGATTTCATTGTTATATATTATGTTTTTTTTTTAATTTTTTAAGATGTTTGGCCATTTCTTTTTTATTTTTTGTACTATTTGTCATATGCATTCTGTATCTATACAAAGGTAGTTCTAGTCTTGACATATTGTATTTTTTTAAAAATCTAATTCTTAAATCTTGTTCTTCATGCAGTAAAAACTTTTCATCATATAGACCTATATCTATTAAATGTTCGGTCCTAAACAATATTCCACAAGCTATAGGATGTTCTAAGCAGTTTTTTCTACCAATTATATTTTCATTATTGTCAACCTTGTAATAATCACAAGCAACAGCATCCATATAATTATTTTGATCTAAATAACTTACTAAAAATTTTAAAAAATCCTCATTTACATAATCGTCAGAGTCTACTCTAACAATGTATTTTGATTTTGTATGTTTAATTCCTCTATTTAGACTGTATGACAATCCTTTATTTTTTTTATTTTTAATTAAAATTATCTCATTTTTAAATAACTCAAGTGCATAATTGGTTTTATCAGTGCTACCATCATCAATTACAATTATTTGATATTCGTTTCTTTGAAAATTTTGAGATAAAAGTGACCTTAAACATCTACCAATATATTTTTCTTGATTGTGTACTGGCACAATTATTGAAACAATATTCTGATTCAACATTTATTTTATCTTTTAATTTTAAAAGTTGTTAATAAAGATTTTTTTATAATTTCTGGAATATTTTTTTTCATTTTACAACTTATAGGTATTGAAACACAATTGTTCAACAATTTTTCAGATTTTGGAAAAGAAGAATGAAGTTTGTTTTTATGGGAAGTAGATAATTCTTTCATATGTTTCCAGTATTTAGCAAAATGCCATGTCATAGCTTCAGGCAAAATTTTTGTATTTATGCCATTTTTAATTAAATTTACCCTAAATTTTTTTGCTAAATCTGGACGTTTCATTACAACTATTAAAGAGTCATATGTTGGCAAAGATTGTGGAGGAAAACTTCTTAAACTTAAATCAGGAATGCTTTTAATTTTTTTCCATATAAGTTGAGCATTTTTTCTCTGTAAAAATAATACTCTATTTAGCTTTTTTAACTGTACAATTCCTACAGCAGCTTGTAATTCAGTCATTCTAAAATTAAAACCGCTCGACGATCTAGTGTCTTCCCATCTTGGTACTTTAGGATTATTTTCATGTCCATGATCATGCCAAGCTTTTGCTTTCATATAATGTTTTTTATTTTTAAAAACAATCATTCCACCTTCACCTGTTGTGATTGATTTAGCAAAATCAAAACTAAATGTTCCTATATCCCCTATTGTTCCTAGAAAGTTTCCCTTATATTTTCCACCAACACCCCATGCAGTATCCTCAATTAAAATAATTCTTTTTTTTTTACATATCTTTTTTATTTTACTAATGTTTGCTGACACTCCTAACATGTGTACAACAATTACTGCTTTTGTTTTTTTGTTAATTTTTTTTAGTAAGTCATCTGGATCCATATTGAGTGTATTGTCTATCTCGGTACAAACTGGTATCCCTCTACTTTCAATAATTGCTTCTACTGTAGCAACAAAAGTAAAACTTTGAGTAATTACCTCATCATCTTTACTTAAGTTAAGAGAAGCTAAAGCAACTCTTAATGCAGCAGTCCCAGATGTGACGGCTAAAGCATATCGAGATAAGAATTTTTTAGCAAAATCTTTTTCAAATTTAGAGACTTTGTACGTATTATTTCTTAATTTTTCAAAACCGTGTCTAAATAAAATGCCACCATTCTCAAAAATGTCTTTAATTTCTTTTGATTCATCTTTATTTATTAATTCAAAACCTGGCAATTTATTTTCTCTTATCTATTTGTTTATATAAACTGTTTTCATATTTTTTTAAGTTTCTTTGATCAAGTTTTGCATTTTTATCAATAAACTGAAATGTAATTCCTTTTCTAGGCATGTTACTTTTATTAGGTTTACTACCGTGAACTATCAGTGAATGATGTATCAAGACATCACCTTTATTTAAATGTGGGGTGACCTTCTTAAATTTTTTTAGAAATTTTTGATTTTTTATTTTTTGTGAGGTGCCTTTTGAATATGATGGTGTATGTTTTAAAATCCCATACTTATGACTTCCTTCATAATAATGAATTGCTCCATTAATATTATTTGATTTAGATAACGCAATCCAGATTGTTAAAGCATTACCTTTGACAATATTCCAATAGAAGTTATCTTGATGATCTGGAACCGGAAGGCCTTTTTTTTTTGGTTTTGCAAAAAACTCACTTTGTCTTAATTTAATCTTTTTTAAATCTAATAAGTTTTTTACTATTTTTTCGATAATTTTTTTTTTTGAAAGACGTTTAATTTCAAGACAATCGTCTAACTTATGAAATGAGTTAATATCATTAAATGCTTTTTTTTGATTAGTAAAATTTATGTATCTGTCGTTATATTTTTTAAAATTCTTATTTAAAAAGTTTTCAACTTTTTGATTAATGTTTTTAATTTCTTTTTGAGGAAAAATTTTTTCAATTTTTATCCACCCTTTTTTCTTAAATTGATTTTGTAATTTATAATTATTTGTTTCTTCAATCATTTTGGCTTTTTAACTTAAATAAATAATTTTTCCATTTATCAAATGAGTCTTTTTTATCAATTCCTAAAGCAACTTTTTCGAATAACTTTCTTTTTTTTACAGATTTTTCTGAATTCCACCAAATTAGCGGATCATCCCATATATTATTAATATGTTTTGTGAGTAAATCAATATCATCAAATAACAAATTTGCGTCTTTTAATTTTTTGTATAAGTTTTTTGATATTTGATGAATTTTATAAATTTTTGGTGAAACATACAATATTGTTGGAATTCCTAATTTCATGCTTTCTGAAAAAGTTGTTTCTGGGTAAAAACAAATTAATAGTTTGGAGTCTAAAAAAACTTCTTGCAAATTTTTATTTTCTATTAATACATTTTTGTTGATTTTTTTTTTTAAAAATTTTTTTGTGTTCCATAATTTATCTTTATCAGCAGGATGAATCTTAATCTTTAAATATTTCTGAATTTTAAAATTTAATTTTTTGTTAAAAAAAATTAAATCGTTTATAAATTCGTAATAATTACCTGAAACAGGTTGAGCTAAATCCAATGTATATCTCATAAATCTATCTATTATCAAATTACAATAAACAGGTTGATAATTAAATTTATCAAGAGAATTATATCCAAATAATTTTTGTGCTGGTAGCTGTTTCTGATTTTTATGATACTTCGAGAACCATGTTATAAATTTATCAGAATTTTTTTCTTCAAAAAAAAAATAAGGATGTTTATAGGGAAAACTACCACCATGTTCTAAAGAAATAAACTTCGTTCCTTTTGACATCTTTTTTGCTAACCAATGTTTAAAATGTTGATTACTCCAGTGCAAACCTCCTGAAAATATAAATTTTGGTTTAAGATCTATCTTATCTATATTTTTTTGAATTTGATTAAAATCTTCAATAATAAATGTTGGTAAATCCTTTTTTAAATTTAATATAAGGAATTTTTCAAAATCATTATTTAATTTCACATTATTAAATAATTTTTCTCTTATTAAAAAATTTTTTTTTGAATAATTTTGAAAATCTTTATCAAATTTTTTAAATGGATTTAGAAAATATGGAATTTGAGATAATTTCATATTAAGTAAAATGAAATTTTTCCTATCAAAATAATGTTCAAAAAAAACAAAGCTATTTTTTTTTGTAATTATATTAAAAACTTTGTTACAAATTTCAAAAAAATTATTTTTAAAATTATATGTTACTGTTTCATTATTAGTTTTTTTACTTTTTGAATACCTAAACTCATTGAATTTGTGATTTACTTTTATTTTTTTTTTATAATTGTAATTTATTATTGATTGGAAAATATATTCATTCCATTCATCTGATAATACAAGATTAATAAAATTATCTAAGTTGTTAAAGTCTATATTTTTAATTTCATAAAAGTTTATTTGAAATTTTTTGTTTGTCTTAAAAGTTTTTTTTAATATTTCCCATCTATCATATAAAACTGTGACATAATATTGTAGGAAAGGTTCATTTATAACACCCCAACTTTTATTAGTATATTTAATATTATGAAAACTATTTAAAAATGAATAAAGTGAATTACTTATTCTTTTATGTAACTTTTCAAGATAAAAATAATCTTTAGATTGTTTTTTTAAATCTTCCCAGTGATATGGAATAATATTATCTTTATATTTATAATTTTCAGTAATATTTAAACACCAGTTTCCCAGAAAAAAATCATTTTTTTTTATATTTCTATTCTTGTTTCTTAAATTTGTTAAATGAAGTAATCGCATCAAATATTAATTTTAATCATCATAACCTTTAGAAAAAAGAATCTGCTCACTAGATAATTTTTTTTGTGACTTTCTATTCTTTTTAATAAAACTAATTTTTTTTAATTTAAGATCAAAATTCTCAATGATCAAATCACTTTTTAGTCTCCATTTATTATTTTTTTTTTCCCAAATATTTGTATTTCTAAATTTGTCAAAATAATATTTCAAATCTCTAAAATTTAAACCTGCCCATTTAATAAAATGCTCAATATTCTTTGGATTTTTATCTCTATATTTTTTAATTAAGAATTTACCTTCATGTCTTGTAATTCTTTTTAATCGGATTTCTCTAGTCACATGATCATTTATTAATGAATAACCAAATTTCAAATATTTAAAATAGTCATGTAAATTTGAATAATGTAAACAATCTATATGATTATAAGTATCAAAAGTTCTAACAAGTTTATTAGTTTCATAATTATATTTTGAAATCATGAGTTCATGTTGAGCTTTACTATCCCATCTAATATAATTATTTAAGTAAATCCCTTTAATACCTTTTGAAAAAATCTCTTTATCATCAGGATAAGAAAAGTTTGCTACTTCTTCATATTTTAAATTAGAATTGACCAGCAAATCCTCTGCTTCGTAACCAAATAAATCATGTTCCTTTCTGTATTTTCTAGTCATTTCGACTTCATCTAAATGGGAAAACATTCCTACTTGATCTACTCCCTGATGAGCTCCCCAAATTATTAATGGAATATTCATTCGACATGCTATTTGAACAGGAAATACTGTTTGACCTGCAATACAATGCCAGTAAATATTACCAAATTTCTTAAGAGTAAACCTTGTAATTTTTTTAATTATCTTTGGATTTAAAGTTAAATTAAAATGTGGTGAGTCCATTTTAGTTTTTAAATAACTTAAATTTCTAATTCCTATTTCTGTATTGTAATGAATATTATAGTTGACTATGATTGGATTTAATTTGAGCAATTTTTTAACAACATAAAGGATGAAATGACTATCTCTTCCACCTGAAACAGGAACAATACAGTCAAATTTTTTTTTATTTTTAGATTTATAATTATTAACAATTTTTTTTAATTTTTTAAATCTAGTATCCCAGTTCAATTGATCTTTTTCGTAATGTACTAAACATCCACTGCAAATTTTTTCTTGATTAAAAGTTATATTTAAGGGATGATTGTTTGGATATAAACATTTTGAACAATATTCCATTTCAATTATCTTTTCTAATTTTAAAATAATTAAATTTAATCAATTCGTTTTTTAAAACCCTGACTCTTTGTTCTTTGAAATGAAAAAAATTTGCTGCACAGATACCAGATGGTTTAAATTTAAGGGCTTTTTTAAAGTCACTTACTTTACCTGCACCACCACAAATATTAATTGGTATATTAGTGTGCTTTTTTGCTATTTGAATTAATCTTAAATCAAAGCCTTTTTTTGAACCATCTCTGTCAATAGAATTAATTAAAATTTCCCCGGCACCAGAATTTTCTGCTAATCTGATAGCCTCTTCTAATTTTTTTTTTGTATTTTTTCTTCCTGAATTTGTAAAAACAATATAATCTGTATTTAATTTCTTTACATCTATTGAGATTATTAAAGATTGTTTTCCATACTTTTTCGATATGTCTATAGGTAATTTTTTATTATTTATTAAGTTTGTGTTAATTATCACCTTATCAGCTCCATTTTTAATTAGAAAATCAACATCTTTAATTGAATTAATCCCTCCTCCTATTGAAATAGGCACAAAACAATTCTTTAATAAATTTGGAACTGATTTAAGACTTTCACTATTTCTGGTGATATTCAATAAAACAATTTCATCAATTCCCCAACTATAAAGATATTCCAAAGCTATTTTAGGGCTACCAATTGGAAGAAATTTTTTAAAATTTACACTCTGAACAGCTATACCATTTAAAATATTTATTACTCCAATAATTCTCGATTTCATAAATTAACTTAATTTTGCAAAATTTTTTAAAACTTTAAGACCTTGTAATCCACTCTTTTCTGGGTGGAATTGAACACCAAAAATATTTTTTTTACAAATTGCAGCTACTATTTGTCTGTTATTTTCAGTATAATTTGCAGTTATGTTGGACTTATTTAAATCATAAACAGTATAAGAATGTAAAAAATAAAAACTTTCATTATTCTGAATACCATTAAAAATTCTACTTTTTTTTTTTATTTGAATATCTTGCCAACCAACATTTAAATCATGTATCTTAGTATTTTTTTTTTTATTAATTTCTCTAATTTTACCTTTTACTAATCCAAATCCACTTTCTCTTTGAATTTCATTTGACTCGGAAAATAATAATTGCATTCCAAGACAAATTCCTAATATAGGTTTTTGCTTTATAATTGCATGTTCTAAAATTGAGTCATATAAATCATATTTTTTAATATTCTTTATTGCTTGAAAAAATGAACCTACACCTGGCAATATTAGTGAATTACAACTTTTGATTTGTTTTTTTGTATTTACAAATTTATTTCTAATTTTTAGATAATTTAAAGAGTTTTTAATTGAATTTAAATTTCCTACTCCACAATTTAAAATTGATATTTCCATTATAGTATTTTAAATTTTCTTTCCCATTTACCTCTTTTTTTTTCAAATAAGTCCTTATTCACAAATTTGTCTACAGTGTCATTATAAGTTTTTTTTGAAATCTCAAGATATTTACAAAATTTATCTATATAAATTTCATCTACTTTTCCATCATATCGTTCAAGTAATTGAATTCCCTCTTTTCTTGAAAATAATCCTTGATGAATTCCCTCACAAACTTGATCTGTTACTAAGCCATAACCTTTTTTCAAATATTTTATGTGATGATTTACTAGAGTATGGTCCTCATCTAAAGAACTTACACCCCATAAATCACCAGTTTTTGCAGGATTATTTTTCTTTCTTTTTTGAAGTCCATTTTTTATTGAAAATTTTGCATTATTGAATCCATACCAATCTTTAAAAAACCAACCCAGATATACTATTTTCATATTTGCTTTTTCAATTTCACTAAGTGATGGATAATTGTAAAAATAATAGTCAAGCTTTTTTGCTTTTTTGAATTTTAAACTTTTTGGGCCTCCTTTTGTGGTATTTCCACCTAAAGAAATATATTTAGCATCCCAATCTTCCCCCTCATCTTGTGTTCCATGCACAACTGTATATAAAAAGTTTTCTCCATAAAATAAAAGTTTTATTTTATAAGCTAAAGCAATATGAACTGGAATTGCATATAAAGCCATTTCGGTTGATCTGCACCAATTTCCAAATTTAAGAAAACTGTGTTTCATTAAATTTTTCCATTTGACAGGGTCTAATGTCACTGAAATAGAATCAAATCCATTTTTAACCATGTTTGAGTAATTTTTTGCTCCTAATTCTGAAATTTGTTCTGGGGGATAACAACAATTTACCAACAAAGGTTTTAATTTTAGCTTATCTCTAACTATCAATGCTTGTTTTAGCGAATCTTTTCCCCCACTAACTGGAACTATACAATCATAGTTTGATGTTCTATTTTTTTTTCCCCAGGAGGTAATTTCTTTTAAAATTTCTTGTCTTTTATTCCAATCAATTTTTTTATCCTTTTTTAACTTTTCATAACTACAAACGGTACAAATGCCATTTTTTAATTTATTGGGTTTTGATCTTATTTTTTCAAAACCTTTTTTTTTAAATAATCCAGTATGATTAAGACAAACACTACAGTATTTAATAATATTTTTTCTCATTGATTAAAATTGCAATTTAAGATTTTTTGAGTTAATTATTCCATCTTTTTCTAAATTCTCTAATACATTAATTAAATTAAAATCTGTCCATTTTCTACCAATAGCTTGAATACCAAACGGCATTTCATTTGGACAAGTGTTTATAGGAATATTTACGCTTGGTATATGCGCTAATGTCCAGATAAGCGATGAATCATTTAGTTCTTTTTCATTTCTCATTACTGCTGATCCGGCAGTTGATGATGTAAAAATTATATCATAACCTTTAAAGATTTTATCTATAGTTCTTATTACCTCAGATTGTATATTCAATGAGTTGACATATTCATTGCTTTTTATCTTATTTCCTTTTTTTATTATTTCTTTCATCGTAGTTGAAAGATCATTATTGTTGAGATCTTTATTGAAGTAATATGATAAGGACTTATCGTAAATGGTACTATGAACTTTTTTTAAACCAAATAATTTTTTTGGCCATCTAACTTTTTTTATAGCATATTTTTTGTTTTTTGACATTTTTGACTTTAGATTTTCAATTGTGTTTTTTACGTAATATTCCATTTGATCACATAGATCTGTTTCTAAAAAACCAATCAAAAATTTTTTTTTTGGGACAATTTTTTTTTTATCAATATTTTTATAAATTAATGGATAGTTGGGTCCCTTTAATCTAATGTTTTCTAAAATTATATTTAAATTATATATATTAGATGTCATAAATCCAATTGTGTCCAAAGTATCATTGGTTTTCAAAACACCGGTTCTTGCAATTAATCCAAAAGAGGGTTTCATTCCCCATACACCACAAAAACTTGCAGGTCTTATAATGGAACCTGCGGTTTGTGATGCCAGAGCAAATGGAACGTCACCAGTACAAACTGCAGTTGCGGAACCGCTTGAAGATGTTCCGGGTGTTCTTGACAAATTATGCGGATTTTTTGTCTCATTAAGTTTGTGAACTGCATATTCAGCTGTTATAGTTTTTCCTATAGCAATAGCTCCATTCGCCTCTAAGCTGTCAACAGCACGCGCATTGTTTCCAGGTTGGAAATTTTTCCATATTTTTGATCCCATTTCAGTATTAAATTCTTTTGTATTGAAAATATCTTTTACCCCAAACGGAATTCCATCTAATTGAGATGCTTTATTTAATTTATACCTTTGTTCAGATTCGATTAATTTTTTTTTTAATATTTTATGATCAAAAGATTTCCATGAGCAAATTTTTTTTTGATAAGTTTTATATTTTTTTTTTGTTTCGTTAAGAATATGATCCAAATTAATCTTTTTTTTCTTGATCAAATTTAATATCTCAGGTATAGATTTCTTTAGAAAGATATCTCTCATTAAGATCTTAAGTGTTTTTTGATTAATTTCTCATAAAAGGGTAAAAAATCTTCTTTTTTCTTTTTTTTATTTATTTTAATCTTCAGTTTGATTGATTTCAAAAGTTTATGTTTTTTCTTTCTCATTATCCCAATTAAATCATTTTCACTCATACCAGTAGTTTTTAAAAAATATTCAAGTGCACCAGGTTTTTCTGTATCAAAATGATCTATTAGATTGAACGCTTCATCGCGACTTAAAATTCCATTTCTTATATCTACTGCAGCTTGCCAAGTGCTTCTACCAAATCCTCTTTTTAAATAACACAAATAATCATGCACTCCTGACATTACACACTCAACACTTTTATATCTTTTATAGGTTCCCTCCATTTTTGTTTCCTTCCAGCCATATTCTTTTTTAATAAATTCTACTTGTCTTTCATCATCCCAAAAAAAATAATCCCCTATATGTATTCCAAAAACACCCTTAGAGTTAATTTCTTCCTTACTTGGCAATTGAAAAGGCTGAATATCTTTTTTAGATATGTTTTTATCTACCATTTTATTTGGTGTAAGTTTTGCAGATACTTTTGTAAAATAATCTCGATCAAATTTTATTTTGGGTGATGAATATCTCCCTCTTCCATCATTCTCAGACACAGACTCCCCCCAAACAAGAAGAGGTATATTAAATTTAGTAGCTATTTGGAGAGGAAATGCTCCCACACCAGAATGACAATGCCAACATGAGTCACCTATCGCTGATATTGATTTTTTTGCTAGTTTATTTACTAATTTTCTTGCGGGTGTAAATTGAATATGATCCA
>MDSZ01251824.1_pt1 | contig 13044 bp, 15 predicted proteins | sample 811201 | NCBI WGS metagenome assembly MDSZ01 (sample SAMN05326647, study PRJNA326480) | marine metagenome | isolation source: seawater | place: Indian Ocean: North | collected 2010
AACGATATCAAATGCTTTATCTGGCAACTTTTTATTAAAGATATATTGTGCAGATAAGTCAACAGCAAGATCACTTGCATCAGGATCAATACTTACATCGTGATATGCTTCATATGTTACTAGTGTATTTTGCAGAACTTCTTTTGCTTCTTCTACACTTGGTTCGCCTACACCAATTTTAGTAAAGCGTCTTGCTAGTGCAGATTCTTTTTCAAATATTTTACGATATTCTTCATCAGTTGTTGCACCAATAACTTTTAGTTTGCCATTACCTAATGCAGGCTTTAACATATTTCCTGCGTCTAAACTGCCGCCGCCTGTGCTACCTGCACCAATTATAGTGTGTATTTCATCAACAAATAAAATAATGTCATCTAAGTTTTCTAGTGCTTCTGCAAGTTGTTTCATACGTTCTTCGAAATCACCTCTGTATTTTGTTCCAGCAACTAGTTTAGTCATGTCAAGTTCCCAAACTGTTGTTTCTTTGATTATATCAGGAACAGTGCCTTCTACGACTAGTTTTGCTAACCCTTGCACAATTGCAGTTTTACCCACACCACTAGCACCTACTAAGATAGCGTTAGACTTTTTCTTACGTGCAACTGTTTGCACTAGGTCTTTTAATTCTTCTCTACGTCCAACTACATCATCATAATTTGCGCTCTCAACATTCATGTTATTACAAAACTGTTTTAAAACTTCTATATGATTAACTTGAGTAGGTGACATGTCAGGCTGACTGTATGCTTGGTAATTCTCATCAGCAATTGCTTTACGTTGTTTTGCATTTTCAGCATGTGCATCTTGCATCCATGCAATAACTTTATGTTTGTTTAATCCAAGCTGTTCTGCATAAATTGCAGCTACACTTTGATCTTCTTGTAACATACTTAAAATAAGATCAAGTTGATTGATTGCTTTTTTTCCTTGAAATAATGCTTGTGTAAGAGCACGATTAAACACACGTTCTAGCATTTGAGTTTTACGTGGATTTGGTTCTAAATTATTATCGTTTATTAGTTCTTCACAATCATGTTCCAAGTAATCAACTAGATGAACTTGCAGTGCCTCATAATCTGCTGCAATTTCATAGCACATTGCTCTCACGTGTGAGTCGTCTAGTATTACAGCGGCAAGATGTTCAATTGTTACATATTCATGTTTGAACTTTTTTGCCAAATTTATACTTGTAATTACTATTCGTTCAATATCAGTCATTCTTTAACCTTTTTATAAATTCTTCTATGTCCTGCTCATTTTCAAGACTTGGTATTAATACTCTTACAAAAATTCTTAAATTTCCATAACGTTTTGTTTTTCTATTGTATAAACCTTGATCTTTAAGACTTATTATAGTTCCTGTATTACATTCTTCAGGTATGTCTACTCTTATTAATTCGCCTACTGCATTTTCTATTGCAAATGAATCTCTTCTTAAAACATTTACAATATCAAGTGTCTTATACAGTATAAGGTTATTTCCGTCTCTTGTAAAGTCTGAATGTGCTTTTTCTTTCACATTTATTATATATTTTTTACCGTGACTTTTAACTTGGAATCTGTCACCTGCTAATGCACCCGGAGGTATTTTAATTTTAATAAAAAGTTCTTCTTCTTGTTCTACTTGTATATAATCATCAATGCCTTGAATTTGTTGTTTTATGTCAAGTGCTATATTCAGCATTTGTGTATCTGCTGTTGTAATTATGGGAACATGTTTTTTGTTTATAATAGTTTCGTATGCTTCACTTATTTGTAACCATTCTGTTACAGTTCCACCTGCATCTGGGTGATATTGTTGAGCTTTGGTTTTATATGCAACTTTAACATCTTTGAGTTTTGCGCCGGGTTTGATGCCAAGTATACTGTAAGGATCAGTTTTCTGTTTCATAGTAATTTTGATATGCTGTTATTACTGCGTTTTGTTGTCTTACTAATTTTAGTAAGTCAGTAACATTTAAAGTTAGTGCTTCGTAACCTTTTTCGTCAACAGCAAATACTACGATTTGTTTGTCTTCGTTTTGTAGTTTTTTAAAAACGTCCTCAACGTTGTCAGGAGTTACTACTATCCAGTCAAGTGGACGTTGATTAAATCTATCCACACTAGGAAGTTTCAGCGGCACTTTTTCTACTGGTGCCGATGTGATGTTAAGAGAATTTGGTATTGCTGTGCAACTAGTCAGTGTCACTGTTGCTAATAGCATTGACGCAAGTAATATACTTTGCTTGTGCATCTTCATCTCCCACTGGTGCTCCTGTTAATATTTCAAAGCATCTAAACAACTCTGTTGTACCTCTATTTAACACTTCTTCAATGTAGGCTGGATTTTCAACTGCTCTTTCGCCAACACTGATTTCTCTACCGTCAGTTCCTTGTGCAAATAGTCTTTCAACAGATTCTACTTGTTTACGTGCTTCTTCGAATTCTTCTGTTAAAGTATTAAATGCAATTTGCATATTAGCAAGATCTTTTGCTAATGCTGCATTTGCTTCTGCTTGGGTTTGAATAGCACCTTCCAGTTTGCCTTGGTTTTCTGCATACTGTCTAAGTGCTTTTTGTGTATCTAAATAATACCAATATGCAAGTCCTGCAAATGCAGCAAATGCTGTAAACATTATTAAATATACTTTTAGTTTTGCAAACATTTCATTATACCTGATTAGTAATTATTTAAAAATTTAATTCTTTCTGATATTTCTTGTGCTTCTGGATTGGTTGCAATTGTGTAATCATAACTGTTGTCAATTACACTTGATGAAAATTTTTCTTTGCTAAATGGCTGTGGATCTTTTACATTATAGCTTGTAAACATAAAATTGTCAAGGCTGTTATCTGAACGTTTTACATCTGCAAGTATTTTGTCAATGCATGTGTATAATTTTTGATTACGTGCAATTTCAACAAATACTTTGTAATAACCATCTGCATCGGGTCCAGGACTTGTATCTACATCAACAACATCATGTCCTTTTTCAATAAACAAACTTAAATCCTTAGCTGGTTCTGCATCTTTTACATGAATTGCAAGAACAACTGTGTTTTCATCTTTTCCTAGTTTTGATTTATACTGATCAATACTTACTGTAGCTAGCACATGATCTTTTAGGTCATTATTTTGCATTTGTAATATCCTCATCTGCTAAACTATCATTGTATGCATCATCTACACTTTGACTGTTAATTTCTTGATCGTCAACACGCAATTTAGCATCTTCAATACCTTGCATATGTTTACGTGGAATTTCAATTGTAACTAACCATACATCTGTGATTACTTGTTTAGCACGTTGCTGACCAGGACGTTTTCCATCTGCACCGTCTGGTCCCATGCTATCTTCTGGCTTACGTAATTTTGCAGCACTAATAAATTGATCTTTTGCATAATAAACTTTAGCACCAATTCTTAATAAACGTTCTGCACCTTCTGGATCTGGCATTTTTTTTGCAGGCCACATTAATGTAACAGTAACCCAATATTTTTCAATACCTGGACCTTCTACAATTTGTCCATCCATCCAATTTTTATAACCATATATGCCAGTGTTATCTAGCACACGTTCAAAATCCATTAGTGTTTCTAATGCACTGTTTCTGCTTGCTGTTGACTTTAGATTGTCAATTACATAATTTTGATCCATATCAATTTTCCTTATACTATTATTTATCACATTTATTCACTACTTACTTAACTATAAAACCTTTTTGTTAAATACTTTTGAGCAAAGCAGTTAGGCTTAGAAACTTGATAGGAGTTACAATGGCTAAAAGAGCTCGTAAAACTAAAAAACAACAACATCAGCAACATTACGATAACAGTAATGTAATCCACGTAGGCACACACCGTAAACGTAATAAACATGTAGAAATCATTCCACGTTCACTAGCACAAGAAGATTATGTATCAATGCTAGACGATTATAATCAACATATTGTCTTTGCTATGGGACCAGCAGGAACTGGTAAAACATTACTAGGAGTGCTTGCGGCTATTGACGCAATGAAAAATGGCGAATGCGACAAACTAGTGATTACACGACCAGCTGTTAGCGTTGATGAGCAACATGGTTTCCTACCTGGAACACTTGTTGAAAAAATGGCGCCATGGACAAGACCAATTTTTGACGTTATGGAAGAATACTGGTCACCTCAACAAATTGAAAGCATGATTGCAGACAATGTAATAGAAATTGCACCGTTAGCATACATGCGTGGTCGAACATTTAAGAATTCTTGGATTATCGCAGATGAGATGCAAAATGCAACACCATCACAAATGAAAATGCTACTAACACGCATTGGCGAAAATTCCAAAATAGTAGTAACAGGAGACTTAGCGCAGCATGACCGTGGCTACGAAAACAACGGTTTAAAAGACTTTGTAAGACTGCTAGAACGCAAAGGCAGCTCAATGATTGGTGTAGTAGAATTCACACGCCAAGATGTGGAGCGCCACGAAGCAGTTACAGAAGTTCTCGACATTTATGGCGACGAAGATATATAAAAAGAGGCAGTAAAAACTGCCCCAATTAAAATGCCTAACTGCTGGCTCAGTTGCTTATAATGTGATCTGCGATTGCAGCCCAATCGTTTAAACGTATAATGCCATCAGCATGATTCTTGTTATGTTCATGTGCAATTAGTATAGGAGTCAATCCATACCTGAGACCGCACTCTGCGTTCTCCACTTTATCTTCTACCCAAAACATACCAGTGCCTTCATACTTGATTAGCTCTTCGTCTTTGTTAGCACCTGTATCCAAGCATACAACTTCATTGAATACATTTTGTCCAAACAAGTTTTTCAAGTTACTAATCCGTAGCATCTGTGCTTTTTTGTCTAAACTCAAACTAGTAATAGCAATAAAAGTCCAACCATGTTCAACAAGTTTAGCAATACCGCTTCTAGCATCTCGCATTGCAGGTAAAAATCCTACCCAAGCACTTTCATTAAACTTTTTAACAAATGCATGTCCTTCGTCTTTTGTAAGGCCATAAAGTTCGCCAATGTCATATACACCTGGAACTTTAACAGTCATGCCTTGTTCAGTCATCCATTCTTGGAAAGCAAGTTCCCAATCTAGCACAACACCATCACAATCTGTAAGGATTACTTTATTTTGATTCATTTATCTTCTTTCTAGTTATTCCAATTTATATATAGTATAGCAAGACTTCTTACTATTGTCAACACTTTTTTTGAATTTTTTTAGATATAAATAATACTAGTCCCAACCGGAACTTAGTATACGCCAAACATTTTGTTTTGTATAAAATACAGTAGCATCACGTTCTACCAATTTAGCAAGTCCATTAGGTTCAAATGTTTTAGCAATTGCTTTATCAGTTCTAAGACTATTAGGGTCACCACTACTATCACTGTTAGTAGTAAAATACATTTTATTAGCACCTTTGTGCGAAGCATAGTCCATTTGATGAGAAAGAATATGTCCCCAATTAAAATCATTATGCATATAACGCAAACTACCAGGAGCTCTGCCTCTATACTTTTTGAGAGTAGCAGTTCTTACCATCAGTCTCCAAGCATCTTTTTCGTATTCAGGCCAAGCATGACATCCGCTTATACTGATGATTTGACTGTCATGCCAGGTGCACCACCAGGCTTCTTCTCCCCATTTGCCTATTTTCATAGCTTCTTCGCTAACATTGTTAACAAGACCTTCTTCGTCACAGCAATGACAAAAGTAGTAAAATTCATCAGGAAGATTGTGTATGTTTAATAGTTTGATTTCAAAGTCTGTAATACGTGATGACATAAAATTATTTATACCTATTTTGTGTGAGCATCCTGATACATTAATTGTAATAAGTCACGGTAGCAGTGGTGTAGGAAGTGCTGAACAAAATATTGCATATCAATTCCTAACAAAAGGATACAATGTTGCTATCTTAGATTATTTTACAAAATACGATATAGAATCACTGGGTTGGATAGATTTTGGTCCATACATGGATAAACATAGTTCTACATTTGAACAAATGTTTGATATAGAGCTTCCAGAATATAAAAACTACATACACATAGGTTGTAGTTTAGGAGGCTACTATGGGTTATACAATGCACAAAAGTTTATAAAAAACTATTGTTTCTATCCTGGCATAATTGCAGTAACACAAGAATTAATAGACAAAGATTATTCAAATACTAAAGTGTTTATACCTAGTGGAGATACATGGTGTGACAATTATAAAGATTTTGAATTAATGTTAAAGAATCCTCCTGAAGTTATAAATGTTCCTAATGCATTTCACGGATACATGCTAGAAGACAAAGACCGTGAAATTCTTATTACTAAATATAACACAACTGATAGAATATTGTCAAACGAACAATTTAGTCAATTAAGACCAAATCATTATGCTTTTGCATTGCTATATCCAGAAAGAGTAAATGAAACAATTAGGTTGAAATCAAACAAAAAACATGCTACAATGTCACTTAACAATATATTTAAGGAACTAGAAACAATATGAATATTGTAATTATATCTCATGAACGAAGTTTAAACAAAGCACAAGGTTTGCTTAGTGCTTATAAAGATGAAAATACATATTTAATTACTGATACAAATCCAAACGAAGCAAAAACTTATGTAAATCTAGCAACACATCTTGTAATTAGTAGATACTTGAATGTTGTAGATATTATAAAACAAGTTCCACGTGCTGATAAAGTATTATGTGTAAGCGAAAACTTACTGTCGTTACAATCACAGCTAGAAGCATATTATGGCATTGAAAACATAAGTGCATTTGCAGCAGAAGTTCTTAGCAATAAACAAACATTGGATGATTACTGTAGGAAGATTGGTTTACAGAAATATGTTCCCAATAGTATTACTCCTCGTAATCACAACAATCTATCAATATTTAAAAACAAGCAATTGTTTAGTAAACCAGATATAGGAACAGGTAGCAATATCTTTTATCCTGGCGATGACAACAATGCTCCTAGTGTAGAATATAGACGATGGAATAACAGACATCATTTTCTTAAACATTTAAAAGACAAATCTCAACATAATCAGTTTTTTGAACTTAACAGAAATGGTATACATTTACAAAAGTTTAATTATAAATCTTGTCGTATTATGTTTCAAGAATATCATTGGAGTGCTAGTCCTACTTTATGTCCTATGGGATATGTAAAAGATGGAAAAGTAATAATTGAGTTTTATGTTAAAAACAGTAAAGTCAAATATGGTGAAACAGTAGATCCAACTAGTGATCCTATTACAAGTCATAGTGTAAGCGAAACAAGTGATATTACAAGAGAACGCTGTGTATGGACAGCAAGTGAAGACGAAGTAGATAATGAAATTGTCAAAGCGTCATATGAATTTATACAAACTCTTGTGGATAGATTAAAAATCAAAGATATGTTTTTTGCAGGACCTGATTTTCATCAAACAACTGATGGTAAAATAATTGCAATAGACTTTAATCCAAGACCAGGACAATTTATAAACATATTAGATAGTGTAAATGAACACAATATTATTACAAACTTTGTAAGGCAAGAACCTATTGACATAAAGAATAGATTGCTTTGGGGTTGTGCTTTGTTAAAGCCTGGTGTTATCAAAAGTATTGATAATATTGATACAGTAGAAAAACATTTCAACGCACAGAATGTTGGACTCAAAGTAGGTGCAAAAATACCTAAATGGCAAAATTTACAAAACAAAGAATTCAGTGTTAACTTTGATATTGTAGGAACAAACGAAAAAGAATTGTTTGATAATTATGTAAAGGTTAATCAACAGTTACAAGACTGTATTACTTACTAACATTTTTCCATTTTTGTAATCTTGCACACCAATACTGTGTCATTCTATCCAATATAATTGCTAGACATACAATTGCTAAACCGTTGAGTAACCCAATAGTTAATCGCTGTTGGGTTATTGCTGTTAAAACATTAGCACCAAGTCCTTGTAAGCCTATCATACTTGCAATTACAACCATACCCAATGCCATCATAATTGTTTGATTTAATCCTGCAAATATACTTGTGTATGCTAGTGGTATTTCTATCTTTAGTAAAATATGTCTAGGTTTGAGCCCCATAGCTTTTGCAGCTTCTATCATACCATAGTCCACTTCCCTTATACCAAGATCAGTAAAACGTATAATAGGGGGAACAGCATAAACACAAATTGCTATTAGTCCAGGAAGATCTCCTATACCTATAAGCATAATAATTGGAATAAGATAAACAAAGCTGGGTATTGCTTGCATAAAGTCTAGTATTGGTAATATAAATGTTCGCACACGATTATTTTTTGACATCAATATACCTGTTGGTATACCAACGATAACACATATACAAACACTTACAATAACAATACTAAGTGTTATCATAGCATCTTCCCACAAACCAAAAAATCCTATGCTAGATAATATAGCTAGAAAAGTTAGTGTAAATTTTATATGTTTAGTAGTGTAAAGGCAAATAGATGTAAGTGTAGCTAAAACAATTACCCAAGGCATATCAACAAAGAATGCTTCACTTACATCTATTAAAAACTGAAAAGGATAAAGCAAGTTCTCGATAAGTTCACCGTAGCTTCTACTAAATTCAAAAAAACTACTGTCTAGCGTTCGCCTAATTAATTTAAGCGTGGCCTTATCTAGACCTGGAAACTCATCAAAGAACTCACTATCCATAATCAAAGAGCAGCTTTAATTTTTGCTACCTCTTCTGCTGTAAACCATTCTGACCAAATTTCTTCGTTATTTGCAAAAAATGATTCTACTGCTTCTTCTGCTGTAGCTTGCTGCGCTTCCATTTCAATTAGCTGTGCATTAATTTCATCAATGCTAAAATCGCGCTTTGAAAGGTAAGCAACCATTGCTGGATTTGCTTCCGCAAAATCCGGTGTCATAAGTGAACGAATTGTCGGCTTAGGGAAATCACTTACTTGTGGCTCTGCACAATCAACGTCTGTTGCACATGAATTCCAATATTCGTCACCTGCGTAACCTGCTGTTGTTGGTAATGGCACTAAGCCAAACTTACTTAACATACCTGCTGGTGCCCAATAGAAACCAAACCAACCAGTTCCACGTGCATCTGCATTTGCAATACTTGCATCAAATGCTGCGCCAGAACCTGGTGTTACTAGTTCAAAACCTTTTGATTCTACATCTAGGGCAATTAAATTATTTGTCATTGTTGCATTACAACCCCAACCACCTGGGCATGTAAATACTTTACCGCCTACTAGCTCTGGGTGTGCTAGTAGATCTTCCACAGTTTTAATTTGTGGATTTGCTTCTAATACGCTTTTTGATACATAGAAGCCTTCTTGTGCGCCACCTTGATATGGATCTGCATTTGCTACTAGGATACGTCCTTCTTCGATAGCTTGATCTACAACATCGCCTACGCTTACGCTAATAAATTCGCCTGCAATGCTTGGTGTGCCTTTTTCTGTCATACTTGTTGCAATAGCAATACTTGCCGCTGGCATTAATTCTGCTTCGCAACCGTATACTGTTTCTGCTACAAACTTATCTAAGTATGCCATAAATTGTCCTGAACTCCAGTTTGGTTCAGAAATTACAATTTCACAATCATCTGCTTGTGCAGTTGTTGCAAAAGATAGTGTTAATGTCGCTAGTGCGACTGCTAATAGTTTTCTCATTATATTATATTCCTTATTTGAGATTTCTTTTAAATGCCTAATGGCGGTGCATAACACCTGTATATTTTTAGAAGTCTAAGCCGACAAACTGTTTGTATTTGTCAGTTATCTTGCCAGTAACTTTAGCTAAACTTCTAGGCCAAGGGCCTGTATTAACTGTGCTGTGTGGTATGTTTGACCAATCAAACCAAATCACGTCACCCTTTTTCCAAGGATGCACATATGTATTGCCAAACTGAATAATGTGACCTGGTGCCCATTCGTCTAACATTACGAATACTCTGCCCCAAAGTTCATCAGTTGCTCTACTTGATGCTTGATCTGTTCTCTCTTCACGTAAGCCTGTTAAGCTATCAATGTGAAGGTGTAACATCATACCTGTGTATTGTGTCTGTATATTTATTTGTGCGTCAGCAAGACCAACTTTGTCTGCCAAACTGTTTAAGATAGGAGTTGTTTCATCAGTAGTCCACTGTCTATAAATGACGTGGTCATCTGGAATACCCCAATCTTTGCACAACAATTCTTCATAATCATAACTAAAATGATCGCCTTCTGGACTTACAGGTGACGGCCAGTAAAAGTCATACTCTTTGCTACGAGCTAATTTTACTTCGTCAGTCCAGTCTTCATATATATTTGCTACGGTTCTAAAACCACTGCCATGATCACTTTCTCTAAAAGGATTAAAATCATAGTTGCTGGTTTCAACTGTAACGTCCCATCTATTCTTCATGACTTAGCTCCACAAATAATCTCCACATCGGTGGACGATATAAATTGCAATGATCGTAATCTATTTTATTAATAGATAATCCAACATGTTTTGCAAGTGTATTGATTGTTCTTTCTGTGTTGTTGAAATACCATGTGTATTTCCATTCTCTGTCAACGAAAAAATACGCAGAATTTTTTTGAGCATCTTCTAAATCTCCATGTAACCATGTGTGTGCATGTTCAGCTTCAGGCTGAAACAATTTGTAATAGTTGTGATTGTGACTCCACAGTAGTAAACCATTTGGTGCTAGACATTTTTTTAATGTCAGCATATTACGATACTGCTCGTCATATGTATACCAATTCATAGGACCGAAACAAATAATTACATCCCATGTTTGTCCTTGTGGATCAAAATCACTTTGCTTTGCAAGTATGTCTGCTTCTTCTCTGTAAGGATCAACACCAGTTACATTGTTTAAATGTTTTTTATATTCGTTTACACCACAACCCATATCTAAAATAGTAAGATCAGGATTTTCAGCTTGCATGGCTTGTAATCTATCTACAAGTGCTTGTCCACGAATATTCCATTTGTTAGCAATTACATTTTCATTGATATCTTTTATTTCACCAACAACACCTGTGGTGCTTGTTCCATTTTCTCCAACAAAGTAATTGTGTTGATATTGCTTGTCAATTTCTTTGACAAAATGTTCCATAGTTAAGTTTTGCCAATGGCTAACTTTATACAAATGAATAGGATAATTTATATCTCTTACTTGCATACTAAATTCTTGTTCACAAGCATGTATAAATTCTTGTGTAAACGGTAATTGACTAATAGGAGATTCTGGAGCAATATTCCATCCAAACATCTCCTGCACTTTATCCCAAATTAATTTATTAAGTGGATTTTGATACATTTTCGTAATAATACCTTTCTAGATGGTCTATACCCATCTTTTGTCTCAATTCCTCTAAAAATACACCTTCTATCCTTAAACTATAAGTATAGCTGTGTGTGCTTTCATGTGATCCATGATAGTTACATGTATTAAAAAAAGCACTTCTTGATTTAATTGGGACAGGTATTTTATCGTCTAATACGTAAAATGTTTTGTCCGAGCCAAAGTTTATCCAAATAAACTCTTCTCTGTGTGGTTGTGGCTTCCATGTGTGTAGCTTTTGATCTTCGCCGCTATCTACATGATACCACGGAATCACGTTTGGTCTGTTTATAAAAAAACTACAATGTCCTAAATGCTTGAATGGCAATCCTTCAATGTAGTTTATAAGTGGAGCAAAAATATCTTTAAGTTCTGGCTTCCACCTTATATCTTTCCAAACTTCCTCATTTGTATTTATCGAATCGTATATATAACTGTTGTGTCCGCCTTCTCTTAATGCAAGAACATAATAAGGACTTCTAACACCATATGTCATTTCTGCCTTAAATATATTTTCATTTGTGTCTAACTTTGCATCATACACATGCGAAACATACCACGTGTCTTTGATTTGATTACCTTCCAAATCAAAAGTTCTAATATTACAGTTGTGTCTCACATGATCAAAAGATTGTGCTACCATGTTAGTTACATTTGGACAAGAATCAATATCAATAATATTATCCAAGTCAATATACATTTGATTGTTAAGAGTCAATTTTTCCATGCTGTTGTAAACCTTCCTCTTACATGTATATCTTGTAACCAACTTTCGAGGTTATCTATACTTTTCATATCTTTTTTATTTTCATTAACAATGTATCCGTATTCGGGATACATTTCTACTAATATATCAAATATGTTATTTTTTATATAGTATAAATGACTATACGCTGTATCTGTATAGTAATCAGACAATTCGTCATTTACAATAGTATAACCTATATGATCATAGTTGTCAATACTTTTAAAATAATGATCTTTCATTTCTTGTTTTAGTTTTTTAAATTCATTTATTTCAAAAAGTCTTGTATATATATTTTCTACAAGTTCACTCCTGTTGCTGTGCATTTTATAATTCTCATCAAGCATGTATGTTGCTAGTCCATACCAATACATTGGAATAACAAACGACCTGCTATAAAACAATCCTTCAAACACCTGTTCTTTTGTAAGTGTGCTTGTAGCTACACAAATTTCATCTATAACATCATTATCATATGGCTTTGCTGTGCCTTTTATATTTGCCCAAGTAAGTTCTTTGAATCCTGTGTTAAACTCTGTATTGCTTAATCTACTTAAACTGTTTACTTGTAACATTTGAAAAGGAGCAGGCATATCTAATATCTCATGTAGTCCTCTTTTAAAATTATATATAGTATCTCCTGGCATAGGAAAAATAAGTTCTGTGTAGGAGCTTAAATTTGCATCAGACATGTCTTTGATAATTGGAGCAAAGCCTTGTATGTCGTATGTGTTTTTTCTTTTAACATTTTTAAGTGTTTCTGGATTTGTGCTTTGTAAACTAAAACCAAATATTTCATCCACACCACTTTGTTGTAATTTTTTAGCAAGTTTAATAATTTGCTCTCCATGTGTTTTAGCCCATGTAGGCATAAAAATTCCATTAAAATTACCTTGCTCTTTTTGCTCTACAATATAATCTACTAATTGTTCATCTCTTGGAAATATACCAAAATTACTATCA
>MDSZ01192737.1_pt1 | contig 13043 bp, 13 predicted proteins | sample 811201 | NCBI WGS metagenome assembly MDSZ01 (sample SAMN05326647, study PRJNA326480) | marine metagenome | isolation source: seawater | place: Indian Ocean: North | collected 2010
AAAAAAGATATAGTAAATAAAAATACTAATAAAAATGAGGTAAGAGAATATTTAAAACATTTCAATAACTTTGTTGTTTCTTATCTAGAAAGATTCCCAAGATTTTACTCTGAAATTAAAGGAAAAACTCTCAAATTTTCAATTTCAAATGATAAAAAAATTAGGTTTTCTATCTCAATTGTAATTGCATCAGAAAAACTTTTTGTAAAAAAAAGACAATGTAATAAAGAATTTATTATACCTTCTAATCTTTTTAAACTAGTGTATGAGAAAAAAATAACCTTTGAAAATCTTTATACTGGTTATGAAGCCACTATAAGACGGTATCCAAAAAATGTTTATAATAGAGACATTATTCAATATCTAATAATGTTCGGTTACAAATACCTAAATAATTAAAAATGAAAAAAAAGGTTGAGAACCTTGTTATTTTTGGTCTAGGCGACCATGCTAAAGTAATAGTAAGTGAGATAAAGCAAATTAAGAACTATAAAGTAAGAGGGTTCGTTTGTAACAATATAAATTATTCTCAAAAAACATACTTAAAAAACAATTCCTTTAAATATTTTGGAAATATAAAAAATTTTTTTAGGTTTCATAATAACAAAAAATTAAAGGGTATTATTGCAGTTGGCGCAAATTATAAAAGAGAAAAGATCGTAAAAGAGATCAAATTATTAAACAAAAACTTTAAATGGGCTAAAGTTATATCAAAAAATACTGTTATAAACGGAAAAGTAAAATTTGGTGCAGGAAGCGTGCTTATTTCAGGCAGTATTGTTAACACTGGAACAATAATAAAAAAACACTGTTTAATTAATACTAAAACAGTAATAGATCACGATAATATTTTTGAAAATTATTCAAGTACAGGGCCAGGTTCAATAACTGGTGGAAATGTAAAAGTTGGTGAACGAAGCCATCTAGGAATCGGTTCTGTTGTTAAAAATAAAATTAATATTAATCCAGATACAATAATTGGTGGAAAATCATTCGTAAATAAAAATTGTAAAAGTAATTCTATATATTTTGGTGTTCCCGCAAAGTGGAAAAAATCTAGGAAAAAAAATCAAAAATATCTGTAGGTCGAATTTAAATGAAAAAAAGAATAATAATTCTTTGTCTTAAAATGGATATATATAAATGGAATATGATGGAATTTAATAAGCTAAATAAAAAGAATTCTTTAAATATAGAAGTGCATGAGTGTATAAATTTTATTTATCCGGGTGCAAATTTGAATCATGGAAAAAAGCCTAAAAAAATCAAAATAATAAAATTTAAAACTTTCAGCTTTTGGAAAAAATACATGAATAGACTTCAAACTATTCAATATAAAAATGAGAAAGTAATAATTTTTGATTTAATATCTCTTTATAATAATTTTGGAGTAAGTCTAAATATTTTTTTATTAAATCTTTTTTTAAAAAATAAAAAAATTTTTACAATCAGATTTCAATCTTCAGGCTTACCTGACCTAAATACAAATGAAGCTAAAAAATTTAATTTTGAAAGATTAAAGAATAATTTATTTACAATTATGAATAGACCCTTTTATTCTTTTGGAATACTGAAAATGCTTTTTTTAAATAAATTAATCCATCTTTTTAAAATATATCCTGACCAACTTTTTTATTCAGGAAATGTAAATAAGTTATTTTTAAAAAAAAATTTTAATAAATACATGAAATTGACAGAGTATTCGTCTTGGGAGTACTCAAAATTTTTATCATTTAATAAAAATCACAAATCAAAAAAGAGAAAAAAAACTAAATATGCTGTTTTTTTAGCTGATAGAGATTTTAAATTGAAAACTGAAAACCAAATTTTTGATAAAAAAGGTGAACAATATCTTTCAGAAAAGTACTGGAAAAATTATTTAAATCTTTTTTTTAACAAACTAGAAAAAATCTTTAAGTTAAAAATTATTGTTGCAGCCCACCCAAAAACAAATATCAGAAATGATATAAAAAATTATCGTCCTAGGAGAGTGATTGAAAATTCTACACTAAGACTAATGAGGAATGCTACATTTGCAATTACAACACATTCAACCTCAATTTGTTATGCAGTAACATACAAAAAACCTATATTTTTCATCAATTCAAATGAAATTAAGAGTCAAAAAAATTTAGATCTTCATATAAAATTGTTAGCAAATTATTTTGGTTCAAAACCATTAAATATAAATCAAGCTGAAAATAAAAAAAATTTAAAAAGTTTTAATAGATTAAAATATAGTAAATTTAAAAAATTTGAGTATGATTTTCTTTCGTCTCTAAAAAATAAAAAAGAAAATTATAAAATTATTTATGATGAGATCATAAATATTAAGTGATAAATATAATTAGTTATGAGTAGAAAAATTTTAGTTACCGGAGCTGATGGTTTTATTGGTTCACATTTAGTAGAAAGATTGATTGATAAAGGTTTTAATGTAAGAGCTTTTACATTTTATAATTCATTCAACTCGTGGGGATGGATTGATAGCTTTGAAAAATCAAAAAGAAAAGACTTAGATGTAGTTTCTGGAGATATAAGGGATTACGATAGCATAAAAAAAGCTTCAAAAAATTGTGACTTAGTTTTTCACTTAGCAGCTTTAGTAGGTATACCCTATTCTTATTACGCTCCAGAAACCTATTTAGATACAAATATAAAGGGTACCTTAAATATCCTAAGAGCAGTCAAAGAAAGTAATAATTTAAAATTAATTCATACATCTACAAGTGAAATATATGGTTCCCCTAAATCTTTACCTATAACGGAAGACCACCCCGCATTTGCTCAATCACCTTATGCTGCATCTAAGGTTGGCGCAGATCATTTGGCGATATCTTTCCAAAGATCTTATGATTTACCAATTACTATTCTAAGACCTTTTAATACGTTTGGACCAAGACAATCATTAAGAGCCGTTATTCCAACTATTATTACTCAAATTTTACTCCAAAAAAAGCATATAAAACTAGGAAATACTTTCTCGACAAGAAATTTTAATTATATCTCAGACACAGTTGATGGTTTTATGTCCACAATAGGAAAAAATAAAATATTTGGAGAAATAATAAATATAGGTAGCAATTATGATATTTCGATTAACGATACGGTAAAATTAATTTCAAAATTAATGAATAAGAAAATTAATATCATGAAAGAAGAGCTAAGAAAAAGACCAAGAAAAAGTGAAGTGGAAAGGTTAAAAGCATCAGGTTTAAAGGCAAGAAAACTTTTAAAATGGCAACCAAAATTTAAAGGGAAATCAGGACTAGCTAAAGGATTACAGAAAACTATCGATTGGTATAGCAACAATGATAACAGAAAGTTATTTAAAGAAAATATCTATAATTATTAAGATGAAAAAAAATGACAAACAAATAATCAATTCAATAATATCCTCAATAAAAAAAGTAACGCAAAATAAAGATGTTTCATCTTTACACGAACCAACACTTTCAACGCTTGAGATTAAATATTTAAATAATTGTATTAAAACAAATATGTTATCTACTATTGGTCCATACATAAATATATTTGAAAATAAAATTAAAAAAGTTACTAAATCGAAACATGTGATAGCAACAATTAATGGGACATCGGCGCTTCATATTGCTCTTCTATTAATCGGCTTAAAAAAAAATGATGAAGTCTTAATTCCTAGTCTAAACTTTATTGCGAGCACTAATGCAACTTTATATTGTGGCGGCATTCCTCATTTTGTAGATGTTGAAGAAAAAACTTTAGGTGTAGACATAAAGAAATTAAATGATTATTTGAAAAAGAATACGAAACAAATAAGTAATAAATGTATCAATAAAAAAACAAATAGAAAAATTGTTGCGATAATACCTACACACTTATTTGGTAATCCAGTAAATATGAAAGAACTAATCTCTATGGCCAAAAAATATAATTTAAAAGTCATTGAAGATGCAGCAGAGGGAGTAGGAAGTTATTTTATGAAAAAACATGTTGGTACATTCGGTAACTTTGGAATTTTGAGTTTTAATGGAAATAAATCAGTCACTACTGGAGGTGGGGGAGTTTTATTAACTAATAATACAAAATTAGCTAATGAAGCCAGACATTTAATATCTGTTTCAAAAGTAAAAAATAAATATGATTTAGTTCATGACAAAATTGGATTTAATTACAAAATGACAAATTTACATGCTGCAATAGGATGCGCCCAGCTAGATAAAATCAAAGAATTACTGTCAAAAAAAAGAAAATTATTTAAAGCATATTCAAAAGAATTTTCTAAACAAAGAGACCTTCTGTTACTTAAAGAACCAAAAAATGCTAGAAGTAATTACTGGCTAAATACAATTATCATAAAAGAAAATAAAAAATTTTTACGAGATAATATTATAAAGTCAGCTTTAAAAAAATCGATCGGTGTAAGACCAGTGTGGAAACCTCTTCCTGAATTAAATTTCTTAAAGTCTTACCCTAGAATGGATATTTCACAAACAAAGAAGCTTTTTAATAGAATAATTAATATACCTAGTAGTTCCCATTTAATCTAAAAATGACTAAATTTTCAACTTACAACAGGATAAGAAAAAAGTCAGAAGACCCAAAGAAATACATAAGACTCCACAGAGCTGAATTTGGCCACGATATTGGTAAGCAAAGAAATTTTAAGAATAACTATTATCCAGATGCAGAAAATCTTATCAAAGAAATAGCAAAATTTCATAAAAAGAAAAAAGAAAATATTTTATTAGGACTTGGTGCTGAGTCGCTTATAAAAGACACTATTATTTGGCATCAGCAAAAATTTAAGATTAGGAAAAGTTTAAACACATTTCCAAATTTTTTCATGTATGAAATATTTTTAAAACTTTTTAACTATAAAAAATTCTATTTTAAAATTGATGCAATTAATCCTAGAAGAACTAATACAGAAACAATTACTAACATTATTAAAAATAAAAAAATTTCTTTGTTAGTTATAGTTAACCCAGCACATCCTTTTGAAAAATATTGGACAAATAAAGAGGTTGAAAAAATATTAAAATTCGCAAAGCAAAATAAAGTTTTTGTAATCGTAGACGAAGTTTATCAAGGCATGGGATCAAAAAGTTGTATTAATCTAATTAAAAAATACGATAATTTTGTTATTATAAAATCTGTTTCAAAAACTTTCGGTTATCCAGGACTTAGAATTGGTTTTGCCATTGGTCACAAAAAAATAATAAAACAAATTGAGTCTTTTAGACTTTCTCATGAATTACCCTCAGATGTCATTGATCAAGGTATAGACTTATTTAAAAATTATAAAAGAAAAGTTCTACCTAGAATTAAAAAAGTAATTAATGCAAGAAATTATGCAATTAAGGAATTAAAAAAAAGAAATAAGATTATAAATGGCGGTCACGGAAATTCATTGAGTATTTTTTTCAAAAATAAAAAAATACTTAAAAAAACAGGAAATGACTTAAAAAAAAATAAAATTATCGTCAATTACAACTATCCTAAACCTTATGAAAATTTTCTAAACATAACTACATCTAGCAAACCAAATCTAAAAAAGTTTTTCAAAATATTTGATAAAAATGACCTCAATTAATTGGGATACCAACGAGCATCCTTATAAATACCACAAAGATATTAAAAAGATTTATGATAGAGAAATTATAAAGAATAGAAAAAAATTCACAACTTGGATAGGTAAAATTTCTGAATTTTATTTCAAGCAAAATCTAAACTGGCATATTTCAACACCAGCAAGTCGAAATCCTTTTGCTAGTGATCTGTATAAAAATATATGTATTACAAAAACATTTTTACATTTACAAAAAAAACTTAAAAATTTAAAAATAATAGTATATTCAAAAACTCATTTTGATTTACTTAATAATTTAAAAAATAAAGATAATATCAAAATAATCTTAAAAAAAAGTTTTATAGATTTTATTTTTTTGAAAAACTTTTTTAAAGCTATAGTCTTTCAAACAGTTCTTGTATTATTTATTAATTTAATAATAAAAAAAAAAAAAATCAAAGAGAAAATTTCTTTAGTCGATTTTTTTCATATTGAAGAAAATTTTTATGATAATAGATATTACAGACAAATATCACAAGAAAAATTTTTAAATAAAAAAAAAGTTTTTTTTGTTCCGACCTTTATAAGTGGAAAAGGTTTATTTAGAACTTTAAAAATTATTTATAAATTAAAAAATAACAAGAATATTTTATTTAAAGAACATTTTTTAACGTTGAGTGATTTAATTAAATCGACCTTATACTATAAAAATTTGTACGAATTTAAAAAGAAATACCCGAAATATGATACTTTGGATTTTTCAAAAATGATATTTGAAGAAATTAGAAGTGATACCCAAGTAAACACTATTTTGATTTCTAAACTAAATTATTATTTTGTAAAAAATTTAAAAAGTAAAAAAATAAAGTTAAAAAAAATCATTAATTGGTTTGAAAACCAACAAATAGATAGAGCTTGGAATTTTGCTTTTAGAAAATTTTATCCAAAATCTAAAACTTTTGGTTACCAAGGTTTTACATTGTACCCGCAATATATGTGCGCGCATCCATCAAAAAGCGAGGAAAATTGTAAAGTAATACCAGAAAAAATTATTGTAATTGGAAAAGCATTTATAAATTCAAGAAAAGAATTTTTTAAACAAATAAATGTAATTCAAGGTCCTGCCTTAACATTTCAGCACATATTTCAACACAAAAAGTTTAAAGAAAAGAACAAAAATAAAATTTTAATTATTTTAACAGGCTATACTATCTTAGATAAAATTTTAGTTCAGTGGGGACAACAAATTGCAGAGAAAATTTTTAAAAGTAAGATAATTATTAAACCTCACCCTCATTTACCTATTAAAAAAATACCTTTAAATGAGGAATTAAATCGAAAAATTCATGTAAGTAATTTACCCTTAAATGAAATTTTTCATGAAACAAAAGTAGTTATTTCTTGTGGACCCACAAGTGCTACCATCGAGTCATTAGCATATGGTTTAAGATTGATTATTCCAATTTTAGATATAAATGACAAATTAATTTTCGATATGATTAAGATAAATAAGAACATATTAAAATATGCAGTAAATGTGGAAGAATTAATATTAAATTTAGAAAAAATTACAAAAAAAAATAATGATACAGTTTTTAAAAAAGGAAAATCGTTTATTTTGAGAAATTATTTGTTTAATAAGGCCAACGAAAAAAATTTAAAATTATTTTATTGAATTAATGTTTAACTAAAGATAAAAAAAATTATGGATCCAAAAGAAACTATTAAAAAAAATCTTAAAAGACGAAGCAATATAATCGAAAAAGATTTAAAGTTTGTTAAGGAAATTCCGCTTCCTAAATGGATCGAACTCAGCTTGATAGATGTTTGCAATAGATCATGCAGTTTTTGCCCTAAATCTGATGACTCAGTTGCTCCTGATACATTCAACAAAATGGAGCGAGTTTTGATTGATAAACTTACCGAAGATTTAATTAAAATAAATTACTCTGGCACTATCGCACTCTGTGGTTATGGCGAACCATTATTGCATAAAGATATAATTTACATTACAGAGAAGCTATCTTCAGCGTCTTCAGTTGAAATAATAACTAACGGAGATCCTCTTACTAGTAAACTTTTAAATAAAATTTACAACGCTAAGGCCCATAGAGTTCTAGTGAGTATGTACGATGGACCTGAACAAGTAGACAAATTTAAAAAGATTATTAAAGACTCTAAGGTTCCAGAAGAATTCGTGATATTAAGAGATCGATGGTATAAAGAAGAGAAAGATTTTGGTGTAAAATTAACTAATAGAGCAGGTACTGTCAAAATAGGAAATCAAGTCGATGTTAACTTACATAAAACTTGTTACTATCCAACTTATCAATTTTTGATTGATTGGAATGGTAACGTATTTTTATGTCCCCAAGACTGGCAAAGAAAAGTTGCGATGGGTAACATTATGCAGGAGGAAGTGCTAAACATTTGGACGGGAAACACTTTTACAAAGTTTAGAAAAAATTTACTTAAAGGAGATAGAGCAGCTAGTCCTTGTAATTCCTGTAATGCAAACGGTTGTATGTTAGGTTCAGCTCACGCAACAGCGTGGAGAAAAAAATATAGGATTAATTAAAACATCTAAGATATTGTTTAGGGATTTTTTTCCCCTGATTTACATTTCTGTAAGTATTTTGCTTTTTCTGAAGCCAATTAGGTTCATTTATAAATCTCCTTGAGACGGCAACAATATCTGCATTTTTTTTTTTTAATATTTTATTTATTAAATTTATAGAATTTAACATGCCTAAAGCTATAACGTTTATACGAACTTTTTCTTTTATCCTTTTTGCAAATTTAACGTTATAACCAGGAAAAAATTTGATATTTGTTTTTGGCTTAATCCCTCCACTTGTCACGGCAACATAATCAGCTTTTAATTTTTTTAATTCTTTAGACAAAAACACAGCATCATTAATATTGGAGCCATTTTTAAGATTATCAGAACCCGTAATCCTTGCTCCCAAAAGTCTATTTTTTGGCCATACTTTTCTAACTATTTTAAATACTTCTATTAAAAGTCTTGATCTATTTTTTAAATTTCCACCATAATCATCACTTCTTTTATTCGAAATAGGAGAAAAAAATTGATGGAGCAAATATCCGTGAGCCATGTGTATTTCAAGACAATCAAAGCCGATTTTTTTTGCAAAAATTGCAGTATTTTTGAAATTATTGATGACTTTAAGAATTTCTAATTGACTCATTTCTCTCGGAGTCGGCCATTTTTTATCTCTTTTGATAGCAGATGGTGACACTGTTTTCCAAGATCCCTCGTTTTTTTTTAAGGGTGCACCTTTTTTAATCCACGGCAAATTGGTAGATCCTTTTCTGCCTGAATGAGAAATTTGTAAGCCAATTTTTATTTTATTCTTTTTTAAAAAAGTAAAAATTTTTTTTAATGAATTTGCATCTTTATTATTTTCTAGCACTAAATCTTTTCTTGAAATTCTGCCCTGTCTATTTACAGCTGTGGATTCTAACATTACTAATGAAGCCCCACTTTTACAAAGCTTGTTTAAATGATTAAAATGCCATTTTGAAGGTCGTCCATTAATCGCTGAATATTGGCACATTGGTCCAACAATAACTCGATTTTTCAGCAAAAAATTATTTATTCTAATTTTTTTATTTATCACTTTTCTTAACCACAAATTCATTATGAGGATGAAAGACTGCATCTGGATATGACCAATAAGTCTCTATGAAATATTTACCTAGAGCCTTTCCTAGCTTAGGTAAATGAGGTACGCCGTCACTATCAATTAAAGAATTAAAAGGTGTCGCAAATCTTAACCATTCCCCAGTTTTTTGCTCATCATATTGTGATCTCGCTGCCAAAACTAATTCAGGTTCAACTAAATCAAAACCAGAGGAATCGAGTTTACCATATATCTCTTTTAGAGTTGTTGGTTTAGAAAAACCAAGTTCTTTTACAAATATTCTATATAAGACGACCGGGAATTTATTCTCTGGTATTTTGGATTTATACCTTTTAAAAATATCTAATATCCATTCGCTTAATACATAATTTTTTGAATTTAATTTAATAAGATAATTTTGAATATCATCGTGATCGAACTTGTCTATTATTTTCCATTTTGAAGGCATATTAATTTATATTATAAGTGATTATTTATACATTATACTATTTTAGAGAAAAAATTAAAATTATTTTATGAAAACTGTTATTCTTTGTGGTGGGTACGGAACCCGATTATCAGAAGAAACAAAGGTTAAGCCAAAACCTATGGTTCAAATTGGAAAAAAACCAATTTTGAGTCATATTATGGGAATTTATAAATACTATAGTTTTAATAAGTTTGTGTTGGCGTTAGGATATAAAAGTAATTACATAAAACAATATTTTTTTAATAAAAATTATTCAGAAGAGATAGATATGATTTACACAGGGAAAAATACTAAAACTGGTGGTAGATTACTCAGACTTAAAAAATATTTAATTAAAGAAAAAACTTTTATGCTTACTTATGGCGATGGTGTCTCAAGTGTGAACATTAAAAAACTAATAAAATTTCATAAAGCCCATGGAAAAATCGCAACTGTTACTGCTATAAGACCGCCAGTAAGATTTGGGGAGTTAGAATTGAGCGGAAGTAAAGTAAAATCATTTAAGGAAAAACCTCAAGCTACCAAAGGATGGATAAATGGTGGTTTTTTTGTTTTTAACTCCGATATCTTTAAATATATTAAAAATGATAACACAATGTTAGAAAAAGAACCTCTGCAAAAATTGGCGAGCATGGATGAATTAAAAGCTTATAAACATCAAGGTTTTTGGCAGTGCATGGATACGCTTAGAGACAAAGAGCTTTTAAATAAACTTGTAAAATCAGGAAAAATTCCTTGGAAAAAAAAATAATGAAAGATTTTAGAAAATTTTATAAAAATAAAAAAATATTAGTTACTGGCGTAACTGGGTTTAAAGGTGCTTGGCTTTCTCACTGGCTTTTAAAATTAGGATCCAAAGTATATGGCACTGGTTATAATCCTAATCAAAATAAAAATTTATTTTACAAACTAAGACTTCATAAAAAAATAAAAGTAAAATTATTTGATATACGTAATTTTAAAAAATTAAAAAAATATATTGAAAAAATACAACCATCTATAATTTTTCATCTTGCTGCACAACCTCTTATTTATGAGTCTTATAGAAAACCTTTATTAACTTTTGACGTAAATTTTAGAGGATCTCTAAACCTAATTGATATTTCAAAAAATTTAAAATCTGTTAAATCAATAGTAATTGTTACCTCCGATAAGTGCTATGAAAGTAATAATTCGTCAAAAGGATTTAAAGAAAGTGATTTGTTAGGCGGTGTAGACCCTTACAGTGCATCAAAATCTTCAACAGAAATAATGACAAGGGCTTATAGAGAAAGTTTTTTTAAAAACAAAAAAAATGTTGGCCTTTCTACTGGAAGAGCAGGTAATGTTATTGGAGGAGGAGATTGGTCTTCAAACAGATTGATACCAGATTGCATAAGATCATTACTTAAAAATAAAACAATTCATATAAGAAATCCAAATTTTAACAGGCCATGGCAACACGTTTTGGAGCCTCTAAAAGGATATTTAATTTTAGCTAAAAAACAATATCAAAATCCAAAAAAATATTCTGGGGCTTGGAATTTTGGAACTACTCCAAACTCTTTAACAAGTGTTAAAAGCATAGTTAATTATATGATAAAATTTTGGGGATCTGGAAAAATTAAAATTCAAAAAAAAAAATTATATGAGCAAGAAAACTTACAATTAAACATAAAAAAAGCACAAAAACATCTAAATTGGAGTCCAACTTATAAAATTAAGGATAGTGTGAAGTTTACCACTGAATGGTATTATAGAGTTTTAAAATTAAAAGAAAAACCAGAAAAAGTAACATCAGATCAAATTGACAGATATGAGAAAGATAGCAAAATCTATTAAAATTAAAAGTTATAGAATTATAAAAAATAAAAAAGGCAATATCATAAAATTTTTAGATAAAAAAAATAATCTCTTTCTAGGTTTTGGAGAAATATATTTTTCAGAAATAAAAAAAAATCAAACGAAAGGTTGGAATTATCATAAAAAAAATACATGTACAATCGTAGTTCCGATAGGTCAAGTGTTATTTAAAATTTTTAATTCGAGAAAGAAAAAATTATTTCAAATTTCAATCGGCAAAAAGAATAATAAAATTATACAAATTCCCCCAGGATATTGGTTTTCATTTAGGTCACAAACAAAGAACTCCTTAGTCGCTAATCTAATGAATAAAGTTCATTCAAAAAATGAGACTGATAAAAAAAATATTATTAACGGAATTAAAATTATATAGCTATTCAATTTTATTAATTTTAGAACTTTCTTTAATAAAACGATAAAAATTTTTAAAATTTCTTTTTGTGATAACTTAAAATTTTTAACAACCCAATATATTAACTTTAGTTCCTCCAGGGAGATAAGACTAGTTTTTGACTTTCTAAAAGTTTCAGATGATTTATGCGGAGTTCTTAATTTTACAAGATCATTTTTTACGATTTCAATATCATAATTCTTGAAAGTCTTTAAATAAAAAGCGTAATCTTGTGCGTATTGGAATTTACGCGGGTAGTCTCCAATATTTTGAATTAGTTTCTTCCTATATAGTACTGTCGAATGGGCTATAATATTATTATACAATAATTTTCTCGGTTTCTTTTTTAGGTCCTCTTTAAAAACCACCTTTTCTAAAATCCGATTTTTATCGTCTATTTTTGTGTAACTTGATGAGGTTAACCAGAGTTTTTTGTTTTTTTTCATTCTATTGATTTGAAATGCAATTCTATTTTTCCTTGCTATATCATCAGAGTCTAATATTGCAATATACTTTCCTTTACATAATTTAAGACCTAAATTTAAACATTTTGTCCGACCAATATTTTTTTTTAAATATTTTTTTTTTACTCTTTTTTCTCGAATTTTTTTTAAGATCTCTTTTGAATTGTCTTCAGATCCATTATCAATCGCAATAAGTTCCCAATTTTTGAAAGTTTGATTTATTACACTATTTATTGATTTTTTTAGAAAATTCTCATGATTATAAATAGTCATCAAAATTGAAACTATGGGTTTTTTCATCTAATTATAATTATATTATTTAATTTAGGTTTTTTGATGTTTATATTTGTTAGATAATAAAAAAACAAAAAAATTATTGGGGGATTAGCTCAAAAGTAGAGCGCTGCATTGACATTGCAGAGGTAGTTGGAGCGTTACCAACATTCCCCACCAAATAAAGCAATTTAAAGGTTTTATTTGGTATTTACATATTTTATTAAAAATAATATAAAAACGTGCCTGGTGATTTTTGCGAGGGGGCCACACCCGATCCCATTCCGAACTCGGAAGTTAAGTTCCTCAGCGCCGATGGTACTTTGTCTTAAGATATGGAAGAGTAGGACGTTGCCAGGCTTAAAAATTATGAAAATAGCTAGTTCAC
>MDSZ01150010.1_pt1 | contig 13041 bp, 20 predicted proteins | sample 811201 | NCBI WGS metagenome assembly MDSZ01 (sample SAMN05326647, study PRJNA326480) | marine metagenome | isolation source: seawater | place: Indian Ocean: North | collected 2010
AATAATGGCTGGACAAAGAATATATTGGGCTAACGAAATAGCTAACGTTACGCACGATGTAAATAAAATATATACCGGTGGAATGTATGTGCGTTCTGACATCGGTAAATCAATAGCTAAATGGAAAGATAAGGTAAATGTTGTAGGTATCGTAATAGACGATAGTTTTAATGTTGAGCTTATCGTGGAGGAGAAATAATGACAGATGACATACAACAGATGTTCCTTATGATAGGTATCGTTTGCGCGGTATCGTTCATTCTCGGATATCTTACTGGAGAATATTTTGGACAAAAGAGAGCGTTCAAAGTATTTAAGCGTGAGTTCATAGCGTATAATGATAGGCTAAAAACTCAGCTATCAGACCAAGCTACTAAGTTCAAGCAAGTAGTTGCTGATTACAAAGAGTTGGCTGATAGATTTATGGCGTTGACTGATGACAACTCCTAAGATAAAAAGACCGGGGGCTCAGTCACAATGTGGCAGGGTCCTCGAAGTATTAGAAAATAATTGGTGGACTTGTGGAACGACATTTCAAAAGATGTTTATTCCTACATACGCACAACGAGTTACTGATTTGAAAAGATTTGGTTATCGAATTTTGTCTAGGCCGTGCAAGGACCGAAGTCACGCACACGCCGGTAGAGTATTTGAATATTCGCTACAAAAAGGTAGTCCAGAGAGAGTGAGTTTATTTCAATGAATAATGTTGAAGAAACAATTCTTGTCGCTAACCAATTAGACAATGCTATTTTGGGCGAAACTAGAGGTCGTCCAATTAGTGTTGATTTGTTCAAACATTCTAAGGGATTGTATAACACACATTATCTTAGCCAAAGAGATGATGCTCCCAAAGATGCTTGGATTATTGTGGCTACGAGTTATAACAGAAAGCAACTTAAACAAACTGCTAAACGTTACAACGAGAAAAACCACACAATGGGCGTTCCAGATACAGATGACGCTAAAGGCGGTACTCAAAAAATTATCTGGATGATTAGCGAAAGAACAATAGCTGATGAGAACAACGAGGATTTTGGCAAAAAAGAATATCTGCTCCTCGCTAGTTTGTTCGTACCTGAAAACTGGGAAAGTCAGCGTCAGGCAATGGGTGTTTAGCTTACTGCTTGGTTGTATTATCACGGCACCGGTCACTATGGCCGGTGTTAGTGATTATATGGAATGTAAAAAAGTAGAGCGTCAGGTAATCGCAGTTGAACAACACATCGAATTAGTTACCGAAATATTTCATCCTGACAACCATATACAAGCCCTCAGAGTAATCTATTGTGAAAGCACGGGAATTCCTAATGCAGTAAATACTAATCGCAATGGAACAAACGACAGTGGTATATGGCAATTCAATGACAAAACTTGGGCTTGGTTAACTTCTAAGCTGAAACTTACTAGCTCCCCATTTAATGTTCGTGTATCTACACTTGTAGCTAATTGGTTAGTTGAGAATGACGGTTGGCACCATTGGAACGCAAGTAAACACTGTTGGGATAGCTAACAAAATATTTATTTCTTTGATTGTCAATCTATCAAAATTTATGTAATAATATACTTATTATGCAAAAGATTAAATACGCACCTTTAAGTGAGCTTAAGGAACGAGCTGGTAATCCTAAGGAACACGATATAGGTGCAATATATGAAAGTATTAAACGGTTTGGATTTATTGCTCCAATTGTAATAGATACCAAAACAGACAAACTAGTTGCCGGTCACGGTAGATTAGAAACATTAAAAATCCTGCAAAAAGAAAAACTTAAACCACCACCTAATATTGAAATAGATAGTAAAGATGAATGGTTAGTTCCAGTCATAGAAGTTGAGTTTGAAAGTGAAACTGAGGCAATGGCTTACACAGTTGCAGATAACAGACTTGTTGAACTTGGTGGTTGGGACGATAATCTTTTGTTAGAAGCATTACAAGATATACATCTAAATAGCAATCTTGATTCTGTTGGTTTTGAACTTGAAGACATTGATGATTTGTTAAGACGCACTGGTGTAACAGGCGATGAAAAAAGTTTATTTCTAAGTCAGTTCTTAGATGAAGTTGGCGAAGATATGTCAAAGAGCGAGTATGTTGGAAACGACGGCGATATAGTTTATTTCAAATTAACTTTCGCTTTAACAGAGGAACAACGCCAAACTGTGCTTGACGGCATAAAGGAAATAAAAAAACAATATAACACAAGTAATAGCACTGATGCTTTAGTCATTATGTGCGAAAAAGTAATAAACGAAAGAGGTTAAAATTGCAAGTATATGAACCAATACAAGGTCTATTATTATTAGCAATCTATGGTGTATTCGTATATACCGCTACTTTCAAATTCGCTAGAGGAACGTTAACTAAAAATTCATTCTTAGTTGCTGATAGAGAAATCAAGGTTTGGCCTGCTGCTTTCTCAATAGCTGCAACTTGGATATGGGCACCTGCTTTATTTTTAGCTGCGCAAAAAGCGTATCAACAAGGTTGGGTTGGTGTGTTTTGGTTTACAGTTCCTAACATAGCTTGTTTGATTATTTTCAGTCACTTCGCTGGCAAAATTCGAGAACGTGTACCTCAAGGTTATACAATATCTAGCTATATGGGTAGCGTATATTCTAAGAGAGTTCAAAGAATTTATATTGCAGGACTAGCAGGATTAGCAGTATGCTCATTCGCAGTTCAGTTGTTAGCTGGAGGTGCAGTTGTAGTCGCATTAACTGGACTTCCTTATATGCAAACAACGATTATTCTTGCCGTAATGGCGTTAGGATATTCTGCATATTCAGGATTAAAAGCGTCTGTTCTAACTGACTATTTACAAATGGGAATTATTGGATTAGTTCTCTTTGTTGCTGTTCCGGCAGTAGTCATAAGAGCAGGTGGAATTAGTTCAGTAACTGACGGACTATCTGGATTTAGTGGCGAATTCACATCATTAGTAAGTGGTGCAGGTGGAAATGTTTTTTGGACTTTTGGTCTAACAGTTACACTTGGACTAATGGCTGGTCCGTTTGGTGACCAATCATTCTGGCAAAGAGCATTCGCAACAAGAAAAGAAGTTGTTAAAACTGCGTTTATTCGTGGTGCATTTGTTTTCGGTATTGTTCCAATACTTGGTAGCTTGTTAGGATTTGTAGCAAATAGTCAAGGATTAGTTGTAGATGACCCGCAACTAGTTAATCTAGCTACTGTTCTAAATAATTTACCTGCTTGGACGGCAATACCATTTGTATTTATGTTGTTCTCTGGTCTTGTATCAACACTAGATAGCAACTTGTCATCAATTTCATCTGTGATTGGACACGATTTACTTCAAAGTAGATATGAAAGTGACAATCCAGATACTGCAATAGGAGAACTAGATGTTGTCAGAGTTGCAAGAATTGGAATGATTACATTAGCATTTGGAGCAGTCGTAATAGCTAATATTCCGGGAATGAAAATACTATACCTATTTTTATTTTATGGAATGATTAGAGCAGCTACATTAATTCCAACTATTTACACACTACTTAAAGGATTTGTTTCTGAAAGTGGTATGTTCTATGGTGTCTTAGCTTCGCTAGTTATTGGATTACCTACCTATGCAATTGGTGCGTTTCAAGGTATCAATTCGCTTAAAGTGTTAGGTACTCTATTAGTAACTTTCCTAAGTGGAATTATCGTAGTGTATATGACAAATAAATCTGACATAAAAGATTTGGCCAAAGTTGAATAACTATGGTCCAGAAACATCAGTCATTTGATAGAGAGATATTAGACGAAAACGTCTATGACTTAGCACTCGAAAGAGTTCATCAAATGTACGAGATGTTTGATACGGTTAAGGTTATGTTCTCTGGTGGCAAAGACAGCACTGTCGTTCTTAATGTAGTTTTAGATGTTGCTAGAGAACTAAACCGAACACCAGTCGAAGTTATATTCTTTGATGAAGAAGCCATATCTATGGAAACTGAAGAATATGTTCGACGAGTAGCAGAATTACCAGAAGTTAAAATGCGTTGGTTGTGTATTCCTATTAAACATAGAAACGCAACCAGTCGCAAAGAGCCATTTTGGTATCCTTGGGACCCTAATAAAAAAGAACTATGGGTTAGAGATATGCCACCTGAAGCTGAAACTGATGTTCCAGGATTTTTAATGTGGCCTGAAGAACAAAGACCAGCAACTCACGAGATGAACGGTTTGTTATGCACACTTGAAGAAGGTAGTGTTGCATTAGCATTTGGTGTTAGAGCAGCCGAATCTATTATTCGTACAAAAGCAGTATCTTGGACTAACAAAACTGAGAATTGGATAGCTGAGATTTCTAGTGGAACTTTCAAAGGGGAACGACAATTTGGTCGTAAAGGTGTTTATAAAGCTTATCCTGTTTATGACTGGACTGATGAAGATGTTTGGACTGCACCTGTCAAACTTGGTTGGGATTACAATACCTCGTATGACATTATGGAAATGTTTGGATTACCAATGAAGCAACAAAGACTAGCACCACCTTATGGCGAAGAGCCAATGGGAAATCTAAATATGTGGGCTGAATGTTTTCCAGATGTATGGGATAAAATGGTCCAAAGAGTTCAAGGTGCAAATACCGGTGCAAAATATTCAAAGTCTGTTCTTTATGCGTTTAAGAAAAGACCACCTAAACCTGACGATATGACTTGGGAGGAATGGATATCTCATTGGATTGGATTGTGCGAACCAAGAGTTGCTAAAAAAATTGCTGGAAATGTAAAAGAATTAATTAAATTCCATTACAACAATACGGCTGAACCAATATTACCTAACGCAATACATTATGAAACTGGAATTAGTTGGGATTACTTGACAACTGTTGCTATGCGTGGCAACTTAAAAGCAAGACGACAACCTAAAAGAAGTTTGAAACCTGAGTTAGTTGAGAAATGGAAAGCTACTTACTATGCTGAATGGGAACGAGAAAAGGAATTAGGTAACTTATAATGGAAAATCCGATAAACAATGTTATATGGCGTAAAAGAGATGAATTAACTGCTAATGATTACAACCCTAATCACGTAGCTCCACCTGAGTTTAAGTTGTTAAAAACATCAATACTTAGAAGTGGTTGGACACAGCCGATAGTGATCAACTCAAAGTTAGAGATAGTAGATGGATTTCATCGTTGGACCGTAGGCGGAGATAAAGAAGTAATGGCTATGTCTGACGGTAAAGTTCCAACTGTAATGATAAATGAAATAACACCTGAAGAACAAAGAATGGCGACAATTAGACACAATCGTGCAAGAGGTAAGCATTCGGTAGTAAAAATGGCTGATATAGTTAATGAACTTATTACTGATTACAATATGTTAGATGAAGAAGTAGGCGAATATCTAGGTATGGATAGCGAAGAAGTAGAAAGGTTAAAGGTATATGGCGACATCAAAAGACGAGCCGGCAAAGAATTCAACCAAGGTTGGAAACCAAAAGCCAAAGAGTAAAGGTGGACGACCTGTTAAAATTTCAGCTCAAAAGATAGAGCAAATAGTTCAAGCATTACGATTAGGTTATTTTCAAGAAGACGCTGCTAAAGCAGTTGGAATATCTCCAGCTACCTATTTTAATTGGCGTAAACGAGGTAAAGAAGCATTTGAAAAGAAAGAACAAGGCAAAGTTGTGCCTGAAAAGGACAAGATATTTTTAGAGTTATTTGATGTAACAGAGAAAGCAAGAACTGAAATACTTGGGTATTATTTATCAGTCAATAGACAACAAGCCCAAGAAGGTAATCTTCGTGCAGTTCATTGGTTTTTAGAAAAGAGTTTTCCAGACAAATACGGCAATCGTGTTGCTTTAGATGTTGGATTACAAGATAATAATGAAATTGAAGTCGAAATTAAATTTAGCGACTAGAATAGAGGTAGATATGTTAGGTGTTTTATTTATAGGTAGCAAAGGTGCAGTAGCAACTACTGTAATGATGTCTGCAATATTACAAAAGCACAAAGTAAATTTGAATTTTAATATGCCTAGTGATGAGTTAGGTATCGAGTTAGCTGACCCAACTGATATGATATTTGGTGGTTGGGACTTAAATGACGCTAGTTATTCGTCTATGGCTAAATCGCATAAAGTAGTTCCAGATGAGCTAATTGATAGATATAAAGATGAGTTAGATAAGATACATTACATTCCAGGTGCCCTACAAGCGTCTGACAGGGCTTTAGAGCAACTGTTTGACAAAGACCTAGGAAGTTACAGGCAATCAAATAAAATGATGTTTGTAGATAAAATACGAGCAGATATCCATAACTTTAGACAATCAAACAACTTAAAGAAAGTAATCGTAGTTAATACGGCTAGCACAGATAGACCATATGAACATTCAAAGAGTTGGGACGGATTAGAAGCATTTCAAACTGGATTGATTGAAGATGACCCAAACATTTCTACATTTATGTTGTATGCCTATGCAGCCTTAGTTGAACACTGCGATGTAATAAACTTTACACCTAGCAAGATGTTAGATATCCCTGCGATTGAAGAACTAGCTGATAAGATGTCTCAGTTACTTGCAGGTAAAGACGCTAAGACTGGGCAAACATTATGGAAGACTGTAATAGCACCTGTAATAAAAGAACGAGGATTGAAACTAACTGGTTGGTATAGCACTAACATCTTAGGTAACTCTGACGGAATAGTCGTAGGTGATGACTACCACGGTAAAACTAAAAGAGATACTAAAGCTGGTGTGTTGAAAGACATACTTGGTTATGATGACTTTAATCATCAAGTGCATATTCACTACTATCCACCACGAGGCGATTCGAAAGAAGCGTGGGATAATGTAGATACTGTTGGTTGGTTTGATATACCTATAACAATTAAAGTTAATCTGTTAGCTGAAGATAGTATCTTAGCAGCACCTGTTTGTATGGACGCAATTAGGTTGGTCGATTACTTTGGAAAGAATGGTCAGTCTGGTGTTTGTCATCAGATAGCTAATCTGTGGAAACAACCACACGGAACAAATGTTCATTCGTTTCAAGAACAAATACAAATGTTAAAGGATTATATAGATGCCGAAATCTATTGAGGAATTTGTTGATGAACGCAAGAAGGCAAGCCCACATCAGCCGTTCTTTGACAGATATCCAGAGTGGAATAAGTATTTAGACGAAGCAGTTAAAGCAGTAAATGAAAAAGATATTCCTATACTAGCTGTAGCTGAATGGCTAAATAAAGAAGTAGGTGTTCCGCTATCGGTGTCTGCATTAAAGAAATATGTCACAGAAAAAGTTAAGAACACCTGAAGAATACGCTGAGTTATTTGAAGCACAACAAAGAATAGTAGAGCTAAAGAAACAGAATGCTAAACTCAATAATCAACTATCTAAAGAAAAAGAAAGAAAGCAAGATTTATATGACGCAGTATATGAAGCGTCTTCAATCGCATTTAGCGAACTTGAAATCAAACCAGTTAAACCGCCTAAGAAAGATACTAGAAAACTACAAGAAGAAGTTGCAGTCGTATGGTGTGCAGATTGGCAAATGGGCAAAGTCACGCCAACCTATGACAGTGGAATATGTGCTAATCGTATTGATACCTACGGCCAAAAGATACTTGAAATCGTTGATATCCAAAGAAAGTCAAAGAAGATAAACAAAGCACACATCTGGATACTAGGCGACATAATAGAGGGAACAGATATTTTTCCCGGACAAGCTTGGTTAGTTGATTCTGGATTATACAAACAAATACTTGATACTGGTTTGAAGACTTTATCTAATCTAATTAGAACATTACTTACTACATTTGATACTATCCACATTGCTGGTGTAATAGGTAATCACGGTAGATTAGGTAGGATTGGGCAACATAGTTATGATGACAACGGTGACCGTATGTTATACAAAGTCTGTGAGATGTTATTTGCAGATGAAAAGCGAGTGACTTGGGATATTCCTGAAGGTAATCGTGGTGACCGTGCTTGGTACACAGTCGATAGAATAGGTAACTATTCATCTCTACTTGTTCACGGCGACCAATTCAGAGGACAGTTAGGCATACCGTGGTATGGCGTTAGAAAGAAAGTTCTCGGTTGGAAGTCTATGGCTAGTCAAGGACAAATGCCTGAATTCAAAGATGTGTCATTTGGCCATTGGCATCAGATATATAGTCAAGATATGAACGGAATAACTGTTCGATGTTCAGGTAGTCCTGAAAGTAGTAATCCGTATGCTGCTGAAAATTTAGCTGCAATGGGTAAAGCAAGTCAGAGAATGATGTTTGTTGAACCTAAGAAAGGAATAGTTACGGCTGAGTATCAAGGAATATGGCTAGAATAAAAAGATTAAGTATTTGGAAAGAACGAGAAGAGATTGGTTTAGTTAAACCTAAATCTGTAACACCTATCAAAGAAGTAAAAGGTATAGCTATACATCACGCAGGTGGAGGTATGATACCACCTAGAAAGCTAGAACGAGAAATAGGCAAAGTTAAAGCTATACAAAAGTACCATATGGAAACAAACAAGTGGTCAGATATTGCATACAACTTTGTTGTTGGTAATTCTGGAACAATCTATGAAGGTAGAGGAATAGACATTCGTCCTGCTAGTCAAGGAACTAAATATGGAAATGATAACTACTTATCTGTTTGTTGGTTAGGTGACGCAACTAAACATATGGTTAAAGACAAAGCACTCTCTGCAATTAACTTATTGATTGATGACTTAGAAGTAATTTACAATAAAGACTTTGAAGTAAAAGCACATAGAGATTTTAAGAATACTGAATGTCCCGGAGACGCACTATATCATTGGATTAAGAAAGGACGGCCTAGTCCAACTGTTAAACTAAATGATGTATTAGAACAAATTAAGAAGAAAGGATATTACATAACATAATGAAGAAAGTAAATTGGTCCGATGTATTAGAACGTGCAGTATGGACATTTCTTGAAACAACTATGGCAATGATAACTGGTGGTGCTATACTAAACAAAGATACCGATGTATTAGTATCTGCACTAATTGGTGGAATTGCAGGTGCTCTCTCGGTGGTTAAGAACGCAATCAAAACGAGTAGAGAAAATGGTGAAGCTTAATAAATGGCCAATCGTTACAGACAATCATAGATACTGGATGAGTTCTGCTATTGAGACAGAACAATTAAGTCAAGGAAATTATACAAGTGAATTAGAACTTCGTTGGTCTAACTATGCAAAAATAGATTATGTGACTGCAGTTAGTAGTGGTACTTCTGCTTTAATGTTAGGTCTAATGGCTTTAGGTGTTAAACAAGATGATGAAGTAATCGTTCCTGCTTATTCGTGGTATTCATCTGCATTAGCAGTTACTAACTTAGGTGCTATTCCAGTCTTTGTAGATATAGATGAAACATACAACATAGATGTAAATAAAATTGAAGAAGCAATTACAAGTAAAACAAAAGTAATTCTTTATGTAGATGTACACGGACTAATACCTAATATCTTAAAAATCCAAGAGATTGCTCATAACTACAATCTATACACTTTAGAAGATTCGGCTCAAGCACACGATAGTTATTTGTATGGAGAACATTCAGGTAGCACTGCTGATGTTTCAATCTTTTCATTACAACAGACTAAAGCAGTTTATGGTGGTGAAGGTGGATTAGTTTGTACGAATAGAGCAGACATACACAACTATATATCTAATCGACACGAAATGGGAAATGGTGTTTATACACCTGCGTATAACTTTAGAATAACTGAAGTTGCTGCTGCTTGTGCGATTGCTTCGTTAGATTTGTTAGGTAACTATAGTGAACAATCTAGAAAGAATAAAGAAATACTTGAAGACAAACTAATGGGTGAGTTTACATTTGTTCGTGATACTTTTGAACATCAAACAAGTTGGCATAGAATTAGAGTAAATAGTAATTCAAAGAACTTAATGAAAATAAAGCAATCACAATTTATAGCTACTCACAAATGGCCAAGACCAAATGCTAGTCCATTACCTGACTTACCTGCATTTGTAGATTTTCAAAAAGATTGTCCAGTAGCTAGAGAGTTAGTTGAGACTTCAGTTTGTTTGTTTAATCACGATACACCTATATGGTGTCAAGACCAATCACAAGTAAGCCAATATGCTGATTTTATTTTAGAGGAAATAAATGACTGACTTAAAACAAAAGTCCAGATATACAAATGAAGATGTACAAGCTACTTGGAATAAGATAGTTGCCGGTAAGCTAGGTAGTAAAGATTATGCTGAACAATTAATTGCAAATGCTATTGAAGAAACGCAACAAGTAATTGAACAATACAACATTAAAAATATTGCGTATAGTTGGTCAGGTGGTAAAGACAGTAGAATACTAGAGCCGTTGATTAATTACTTTGATTTAAGTCAGGGAGTTTGTGGCATAGTCAAAAATCTTGAGTTCAGAGAGCTATACAGCTTCTTAGAGCGAACTAAACCTAATGGCTTAGAAATCTATGAGAGACAAGATATGGACTTAGAATGGTTAAAGGATAATCAAAAGTATTTGTTTCCTACCGATTCTAAGCTTGGATATTTCTGGACACTTCAAGGAACTAGACACGCACAACATCAATTCATAGACTTGTATCAACCACAACTAATGATTAATGGTCGTAGATATAAAGATAATAATTTTTTACCTAAGGGTGATTATGCTATTGCAAATACTTATGGAACAAAATGGTATTCGCCTGTTCGTCATTGGTCACACGAAGATGTATTGATTGTCAATCATTATTACGATTTAGAATTAGCACCTACTTATAGTTGGCCTGAGGGTTGGACTTGTGGAACTGGTCCTTGGGCAGGTAGGCATAGAAGTTATTGGTCTTTGAATGATGCTTGGCATAATACTTGTTTAATCGATTCGTCTGTGGTGATCTCAGCTAGTGAAGTAGGAATAGAAAGTGCGACTAGATATTTGAATGACCGGCTGGAAAACCATACAAACCAACCGGTCAATCAGAAGTCATAGATAGATAGGGACAAGTTATCTACCTACTCAAGCTATTCAGTTTTTAATTCTTTACTTAGTATAGCTTTATCTAGATTATTTACAATCTGTCCAACAACATCTCCTACACCTAATTCTCTGTGCAACAAAACTGCTGACTTGAAGTTAAGGTAGTTGTCCAATTGTTGTGCTAAGGCGAACGCTTCCAATACAGGATGAACGCCTGTTGGTTCAAGTGCGAAATGTCCTAGTTCCGCATTATTAACCCAGTGTTGTTTTTGTGACAATGAAGCATTTGCCCATTGTTCTGCTGATATGTTATTTGGTAGAGCAATTATCTGCTCTGCTATATCTGCCATTACTTACTCTCCGTTTCCCACATAATTACCTGGTCTCTGTCCTCTCGTCTGAATTTCATATCTTCAAGACAACCTTTGCAGGTAAGTATGGAATTAGATACTAGCTTGTGATAGGTGCTAGTTATTGTACCTTTGCGTTTTCTAGTGACTGTAGTCTTAGCACCACAACCACCTATTCTTGTATGATGAGTGAAAACAACCTCATCTTTGATTTTACCTTGACTGTCAAACAAGGCAATTCCAACTGGCATTATTTCTCCAATCTTTTGTCCATATAATAATTTTACAATACAACTAAGAGATAATCAACTTTATATCTTGTCGTTTTTAATTAACCACCAAGCAAACCAATTAATTAAAATAATACCTGATAGTAAAAAGAAAACGTCCACTATAATTCGTTTCTTACTTCTTTGTGCTGACACTCATCACAGATAACATTGACTTGAAGTCTATGTTTGATAAGTGACTTTTTACATATGTGACAACCGGTAATAATTAAGTCATTCGCCATAACCTATCTCCTTTAGTGTTTCCATATGTATATTTACTCGTGCTAAGAAAACTAAGTCCCAATCTTTTTCTGCTCTGTTGTCAAACACTCGTATATCAAACGGAAACATTTCATCTTTGTAGTATGCTTTAACTAATTTTTTGGCCAAACTTCTAGCTTTATTATCTATTGACTGGTCATCTCCAATATCGTATATCTCAATGATATATAGATTACTCATTTTCTCTAAATAAACTTCAGCAGTTACTTTGAGTATTTCTTCATCTAAATCAGATACTTGAGATTTTAACCAATTAGAACAATGAGCACAACTGTCTGGCATTTCTGGTTTGTGTCCAAGTGGACAAGACCATTCGTCTGGCCGTTGTATGTAATGTATTTGCGTCATAAATTAATTATACTATTCGAGTCTGACTATTTCTTTGACGGTCCTCGATACCAACCTTTATCTGCTGTCCACCATAGATAAGGTAAGTCGTCTCTGTCTGGCCAATTGAACTGACTGTAATGTTCTGGTAATTTACGCAACAAGTTAGAACGATGACTAGCGTGAAATTCACTATGTCCAATAAAGTGAGGTTTCTTTCTCATCTCGTCTAACTGTGCACCATTATATTTTTTGTAGAACTCTTGTTTGAGTTCAGTTAATTGTTCTAGGACACTATCTTTATATCCTCTAGCTCGCCACTCTAAACATACAATCTCTGTATATTCAATTAAGCTAAGTGGATGAAACCACCACATTTGAGTAATGGGATGTTGCTTCCAACCATATTCTGGTATGAGTATTGATTTGACAAGTTGCATACCCTCAACTCTTTGCTTACCTAAACGTTTGTCGTCTAAACAAGCAGCGTCTTTTGTATAATTACCATACGGTAAAAATGTCTGCATATTTGCTCCAATCTGTATAAGATAATTTTACAAGACAAAGTAATCAAAGTCAATATACGAATGCCCACCTAACGCGATATGAACAGGGCTGCGTGGGCGGGCACTCGTTAGTTGCAGGAATGGAGGCACCTACAACTGTGTCTTTTTACTATAACAACTTTTGCATATTATCTTATCCTCATATAGTCTTTTGAATTGTGTATATTTACCGCACATATGACAAAGTGTCGGAGCCATTATTCTTCCTCGTTTTGTGCCTGACAAAATTCATCTGTGCAGTTCTCTACTTCACCTTCGTGTAGTATTTGTTTGGTTTCCCC
>MDSZ01159255.1_pt1 | contig 13040 bp, 12 predicted proteins | sample 811201 | NCBI WGS metagenome assembly MDSZ01 (sample SAMN05326647, study PRJNA326480) | marine metagenome | isolation source: seawater | place: Indian Ocean: North | collected 2010
AATAATTCCAACATTATTTCAAACAACTAAACTGATGATTTAGTTTAGCAAATATATTATAAAAAACTAAAATGGCGAGGTAGCTCAGTTGGTTAGAGCACAGGACTCATAAGCCTGGGGTCGGCGGTTCGAATCCGCCCCTCGCTACCATTAATATGAATATTTTTATTAAAAAAAAATTAACAATTACTCAAAAAATTTTTTAAAATGAGGGTAGTAGATTTTATAGTAAAGTTTCTTAAACAAAAAAAAATTAACGATATTTTTATGTTAACTGGTTATGGAGCAATGTATCTCAACGATGCTGTAAAATTAGCCGGTATAAAATATTACGCTACAAGAAACGAAGCTACAGCTCCAAGTATGGCAAGTTCATACGCAAGATTAAAAAATAAAATTGGTGTGGCATGCGTAACTGCAGGACCTGGCGCCACTAATGCTTTACCAGGTCTAGCTGAAGCTTATGTAGATTCATCTCCAATAGTTATATTATCAGGGCAAGTAGATTATAAGCAAACTACTCATAGCACTAAGTCAAATTTAATAAGAAGTTTTGGTACAGCAGAAATAAACATAATTCCAATAGTAAAACCACTAACTAAGTATGCAGAAATTATAAAAAATCCCTCAGACGTAAAATATATTTTAGAAAAAGCATTCTACTTAGCAACCAATGGAAGAAAGGGACCTGTTTGGATTGACATTCCTTTAAATGTTCAAAGAGCAAAAGTAAATGAAAAAAAATTACGAGGGTATAAAGTTGAGATTAAAAATAAATATAATTTAAATTCAAAAATTATGAAAGATTCAAAAAAGATATATCACTTTCTCGAAAAATCAAAAAAACCAATTTTAATTCTAGGTCATGGTGTAAAGCAAAGTAATAAGATTTCTGAAATAAAGAAGATAATTAATATTCTTAAAATTCCAGTTATATTCACTAGATTTACAAATGATTTAATATCACATAAAGAAAAATTCATTTATGGAATTTCAGGAATAAAGGCGACAAAGTATACAAAAAATATTATGAATACTGCTGATTTAGCAATTTCATTTGGATGCAGGTTTTCACCGCAGTTTGTAGGCCATGAATTTAAAGCATTAGATAAAGCTAAAGTTATTTCAGTAGATATAGAAAAAGATGAATTAAAAAAAAAAGGTCAGAAAATTGATTTGCCTTTAAATTATGATTTGAAAGATTTCATTCCAATTTTTCTTAAGTATTTCAAAAGAAAGAGACTTAAAAAATTTGAAAAATGGAACTCGCTTTGTAAAAATTTAAAAAAGAATAATCCAATTATTATATCTAAAACAAACAAATTTAAAAAAGATGAAAAAATGGATTTGTATTATTTTATGGATAGATTAGGAAAAAATTCATCAAAAAATGATATTCTTGTTACAGACGCTGGATCAAATTATTACGTAGGAGGCCAGGTGTGGAATTTTGAAAAAGGACAAAAAGAAGTTTCTTCTTATACGAATGCCGCAATGGGGTTAACTATCCCTTTAGCGATAGGCGCTGCTGTTGCTTCTCCGAAATCTAATATATTAGCTGTAACCGGAGACGGATCATTGGAACTAAATATACAAGAATTAAAAACTATTTCTCATAATAGATTTAATATTAAACTTTTTGTTATAAATAACGGTGGTTATGTATCGATGCACAACTGGGCAGATACATTTTTTAAAGGACGAAGAGTCGACAACCCGGTAGACACTGGAGATGGAACTCTGAATTTGAGGAGTATTGCAAAAGCCTTTGATATGGATCATCATTTGATATCTAATACAAATAATCTAGACGGTGTTTTGAAAAAAATTAATAAATCAAAAAAACCTCTATTTGTAGAAGTATTAACTGACAATAAACAAATAATATATGATGCTTATAAAGATTATTAAAGTATAAGGAGTTAATGTCATTAGATATTTTATTTATACATCCAAATGCATCGAAAAAAATTTATCAAGGTTTGAGTAACGATCACTCTGCAATTGAACCACCTATATGGGCCGGCATGTTGGCTAATCATTGTAGAAAAAAGAACTTTAATGTTGAAATTTTAGACTGTGAAGTTGAAAAATTAGATTATATTTCTAGTGTAGATGAAATTATTGCAAGAAAACCAAGAATAGCTTGTTTTGTTGTTTATGGTCAACAGCCCTCAGCCTCATCTCAAAATATGGAGGGTGCAGTAGCTACTTCAGAGGAATTGAAAAAAATTGAACCAGGTATTAAAACCCTTTTTGTTGGAGGACACATTTCTGCGCTTCCAAAAGAAACACTAAGCAATGAAAATTCGATAGATTTTGTTGCTTTAAATGAGGGCGTTTACGCAATTTCTAATCTTTTAAAAATAACAAATCTTGAAGATGAAAAATACTTAAGGAAAGTAAAGGGAATAGGATTTAGAGATAATGACAATAACATTGTTTTAAATGAAACAGAAATGATTGTACCTAAAAAATTATTAGAGGTAGACCTACCCGGTATTGCTTGGGACTTATTACCCTCTTTAAAAAACTATCGAACAGCGGGCTGGCACTCTTGGTCAAATAACTCTGACAAACAACCTTTTGCTGCTTTATATACAAGCCTAGGCTGTCCTTACACTTGTTCTTTTTGTATGATCAATATTATTAATAGGACTAATTCTGCTGACAACATTTCATCGCAAGACTCAAATATATTTAGATGGTGGTCGCCTGATTTTATAATTAAGCAATTTGATTATTTTGCAGACCAAGGTGTAAAAAACGTAAAGATTGCTGATGAACTCTTTGTATTAAATCCAAATCATTTTATGAAAATATGCGATTTGATTATTGAGAGAAAATATAAATTTAATATTTGGGCCTACTCCAGAATAGATACTTGTAAACCAAATTATCTAGAAAAGCTTAAAAAAGCAGGCGTAAATTGGTTAGGCTTAGGTATTGAGAATCCAAGTTCTATTATTAGAAAAGAAGTTCATAAAGATGCATTTAAAAATGTAAAAATAATTGACATAATAAATTCAATGAGAGACTCTGGAATTAATGTTGCAGCCAACTATATTTTTGGATTACCAGAAGAAACAAAAGACAGTCTTGAATTTACCTATAATTTTGCAGAAGAAACCAATACTGAAATGGTAAATTTTTATAGTGCAATGGCCTATCCTGGGAGCCCCCTGTATTTAGAGTCAAAAAAAAATGCTGTTAAACTCCCAAATACATATTCTGGATACAGTCAACATTCATACGATACGCAAAATTTACCTTCAAAATATCTGAGTGCCTCGGAGATTTTGGCTTTTAGAGATAAGTCATGGAATAAATACCATACAAACCCAAAATACTTAAAATTATTAGAAGAAAAATTTGGCATAAACGCTGTAAAAAATTTGCAAGAAACAACAAAAATTAAATTAAAAAGAAAGTTGTTAGGTGATTAAAAATAAAAATTTTTCTTTTAGAGTTTTTGAAAAAGCGTCAATTTGTAGACATTTTGAGAACGAAGTATACAAACGAGTAAACAGAAAAGAGATACAATTTCCAGTTTATCTATCTGCAGGTCAAGAATATGCACCTTCAACAATAGCTCAAATTGTAAATCAAAAAAAAATTAAACCTTTAATATTTGGGCAGCACAGAGGACATTCAATTTATCTCTCATTTGGAGGAAATATAATTAAATTAATAAAAGAGCTTAAAGGAAAAAAAGATGGTTGCACTTATGGTATGGGAGGATCTTTATCGATACATTCAACTAGAATTAATATGTATGGACATGATGGTTTTATGGGTAGCAATGCTTGTATAGGGACTGGAGCATGTTTTTCTTCAAAAAAACCAACTATTATATTTATTGGGGATGCTGCTTTAGAAGAAGATTATGTGTTAGCTTCTTTAAGCTGGGTTTCAAAAAAGAATCTCCCAATTTTATTTGTTGTAGATGATAATAATTATGCAGTTTTAACTAAAAAAGAAGAAAGAAGAGATTGGGAAGCCAAAGAACTTGCTAGAGCTTTTAAAATGAGATCATTTGATATGAACGATGATCCTCAAAAGATTTATAAATATTTATATAAAGACTTATTTAAAATGCCAACTCTTATAAATATTCATACACAAAGGCTGTTTTGGCATGCTGGAGCAGGAAAAGACTCAGATAATGTTTTTGATAGACATCTTCAACAAAAAAAATTTTTGGGAAGTAAAGCAGAACTAATTGATATGAAAATTAAAAAAAAGATTAAATTATTATGGGAAAAGAATTAAGAGAAACAATAAAAAAAATAACTTTAAATCATTTAAAAAAAAATAAAAGTCAGGTATTTGGCCAAAATCTGACTGGAGTAGGTTGGGTAGCTGGAACATTGCCTAAGCTTTTTGAGAAAGATGGAGTAATAGAATTACCTATGGCTGATGTAGCAGGTGGTGGAATAGTGACTGGAGCTGCTTTAATGGGAAAAAGACCAATTTATATAATACGTTATCAAGGATATAATTGGTTCAATTGCATATTTATTGTGAACTATGCCTGCAAATCACAAGCAATATGGAAAATACCTTGCCCAATGATGATAAGAGGAATTTCTTCTGAAGGATCAATCGGACCTGTTGCTGGCTCAGCTCATATTTCTACTATCTACAAAATGCCCGGATTAAAAATTTTTTCTCCAATGACGAATAAAGAATACACAAATGTTTATAACAATTTTATGAATTCAAAAGATGTTTTTTATATTTCTGAGCATCGGTCGAGCTATTCAAACATAAAAGAATTTAAGAATGATATAGGAGGCAAAAAAGACATAATATTAATGCCAATTTCAGTTACTAGATTTGAAGCTGAAAAAGCAAAAATAGCTTTAGAAAAAAAAGGCTTAAAAATTGGAATTATTCATCTAGTTAATTTGAAACCTTTTTTAATAAAGTCAGAATGGATCAAAGCAATCAAAAAAAGTAAATTTGGTGTCTTAATGACTGATAATGATTATGTTGATGGTGTATTAAGAATACTTGCGCATCAAATCAATGAAAAAACGCAGAAGAATGTTTCAGTTTTAGGTCTTGAGGATAAAACTGCCGGCCACCATAAAAAAGTTGATAATTTGCCACCTGATTATTCAAAAATAATTAATGAGGTAAATTTAATACTCAAAAATTTAAAATAGCATATGATTATTTCAAAAACACCTTATAGAATATCTTTTTTTGGAGGCGGAAGCGATTATCCTCAATGGTACAACAAGTATGCTGGATCTGTCCTCTCAACAACCATTGATAAAAATATTTACATTACATGTAGACACTTGCCGAACTTTTTTAAACATAAGTTTAGAATAATTTGGTCAAAACTCGAGTCAGTAAAAAAAGTTGATAATATAAAACATAATGCAGTAAGAAACTTACTAAGAGAGTTAAAAATTAAGCAAGGATTAGAAATTCATTATGATGGGGATTTACCAGCAAGAAGTGGTATGGGGTCTAGTTCATGTTTTGTAGTAGGCTTATCAAAAGTTTTATTTGAACTTCTTAATATCAAAAAGAATAAAAAACAATTATATGAATTTGCTATTAATTTTGAACATAAAGTATTAAAAGAAGTAGTTGGATCACAAGATCAAATTGCTGTTGTAAATGGTGGTTTCAACAGAATAAATTTCTATAAAAATAAAATTAAAATTATAAAAATTAAGAATAATAAAAATTTGATAAAATTAAATAAAAATTTAATGTTAGTTTATTCAGGAATACAAAGAAACGCACCAGATATAGCAAAAAAATACGTTAATACTCTAACTGTTAAAAATAAAAAATTTATAAATAGATTAATTGAGCAAGTAGAACTAGGCGAAAAAATTATTAGAAAAGGGAGCGTCGATGATTTTGGACATCTACTTGATGAAGCATGGCATTACAAAAAAGAGATCAGCGGAAACATAAGTAATTATAAAATTGATCAAATTTATCAAGAAGCAAAAAAAAGTGGAGCACTAGGGGGCAAATTATTAGGTGCAGGAGGTGGTGGTTTTATGTTATTTTACATTAAAGAAAGTCAAAAAAAAGATTTTCTAAAAAAAAATAGTAAATTACTAAATATTCCATTTAAGTTTACAGATATAGGCAGTGAAATAATTTTTAATTATAAAAATGATTTATAAGCACCCTTTAATGCATAATAATTTTTCAAAATCAGATTTTTCTGATGTTAAAAGATTATTAAATAAAAAAAATCCAATTTTAACCCAGTCAAAAAAGGTTAATGAATTTGAAAAGAAATGGTCTAAATGGCTAGGCGTTAAGTATTCTACTTTTGTAAATTCAGGTTCATCAGCAAACTATATTTCGATCGCAATGCTTAAAATATTTAATAAAAATAAAAATAAAAATGAAATAATTGTACCTGCTTTAACATGGATTTCAGATATTTCCTCTGTGATACTTAACGGGTTTAAACCAATTTTTGTTGATATTAATTTAGAAAATTTATCTATGAATATTGACCAAGTCTTAAAAAGAATTAATAAGAGGACTCTAGGGATCTTTATTACTCATGCTCAAGGATTTAATGGTCTTAATGACGAATTACTCAATATAGTTAAGAAAAAAAAAATTTACCTGGTAGAGGATGTTTGTGAAAGTCACGGAGCTACTTTTAAAAATAAAAAGTTAGGAACTTTCGGTTTAGTATCAAACTTTTCTTTTTATTATGCACATCATATGACAACCATAGAAGGGGGGATGATTTCAACAAACAATAAAGAGGTTTATGAAATGTCCAAGATTTTAAGATCTCATGGAATGGCTAGAGAAAGTAAGAATAAAATCTACGAAAATAGACTAATAAAAAAATACAATAAATTATCACCTCAATTTGTTTTCTTGTATCCAACTTTAAATTTTAGAAATAATGAAATAGGTGCATGTATAGGAATAAATCAGCTTAAAAAGTTAAACGAAAATAATAGAAAAAGAAAAAATAATCTTAAATATTTTCTTAAATACTTAGATGACCAGAAATATTGGAAGAATTTTAATCAAACAGGATCTTCCAATTATGCTTTTCCACTTATTTTAAATACTAATGATCTTAATAAAAGAGATCAATTTGAAAAAATATTAACAAAATATGGAATTGAATTTAGAAGAGGAAACGCCGGAGGAGGAAATCAGCTAAGACAACCATACTTAAAAAAATTTACCAAAAGCATAAACTTTACTAAATATCCTAACGTAGAAAAGATTCACTTTTTTGGTTATTACATTGGTAATTACCCGAATTTGAGTAAGAAAAAGATCAATTACATACTCAATATTTTAAATAAAATTAATATATGACCCTCAAAATTTTAAAAAATAATGCATTCAAAGATAAAAGAGGTTTTCTTTGGACTACATGGAAAAAGGGGATCTTTAAAAAAATAAGTTTTAATCATGATAAGTTTTCTTTATCTAGAAAAAAAGTATTGAGAGGTCTTCATTGTGATTTTAAGTCATGGAAAATGATCACCTGCGTTTATGGAAAATTTTTGTTAGTAGTTGTAAATATGAAAAAAACCTCAAAAGACTATTTGAAACACAAACAATGGATACTTGATTATAAAAAACCAACAATGATTTTAATTCCTCCACATTATGCTAATGGACACTTATGCTTGTCTAAAATTTGTATTATGCATTACAAGTGGAGTTATAAAGGAAAATATATTGATGCAAATAATCAAAAGAGTTTTAAGTGGAATGATCCTAAGTTTAAAATTAAATGGCCAATTAAAAATCCAATATTAAGCAAAAGAGATAAAGGAGCAAAATTTTTATAATGAGTAAAATTTTAATTACAGGTGGTGCTGGTTATATCGGATCAATGCTATGTACAAAGTTATTGGAGGAGGGTCATTCTGTGACCGCAGTTGACCTACTTAAGTATGACAAGGGTTCTTTAAATCATCTTTATTTTAATAAAAGATTCACTTTAATACGTGCTGATATCAGAAAAGTTAGTCTGATGAGAAAACTTCTAAAAAATCATGATATTATAATTCCCTTAGCCGCTCTAGTAGGTGCTCCATTATGTGAAAAATTTAAAAAAGATGCAATTTCGACTAATCTCGGCTCAATAAAAACTTTGTGCAAATATGCTACTAATAAAAATAAAGTAATTTATTTGACCACAAACTCCGGATACGGCATAGGTGAAAAAAATAAATACTGCGATGAAAATAGTCCTTTAAAACCAATCTCTCTTTACGGCAAAACAAAATGTGATGGAGAAGACTTAGTGAGGTCGGAAATAAAAAATCACGTTTGTTTTAGATTAGCTACTGTTTTTGGGCATAGCTATAGAATGAGAAGTGATTTATTGGTAAATAACTTTGTTTACACAGCCATAAAAAAAAAGAAATTAACTCTATTTGAACCACATTTCAGAAGAAATTTTATTCATGTAAGGGATGTAGTAAATGCAATTATTTTCACTATGAAAAACTTTAATAAAATGAAAAACAATGTTTTCAATTTGGGTTTATCAACAGCAAACATAAGTAAAATCATGTTGGCAAAAAAAATTAAAAAACAATATAAAAACCTAGATATTAAAATTATTACTAATAGAAAAGATCCTGATAAAAGAGATTATTTTGTAAGCAATAAAAAAATAGAAAAAAAAGGATTTAAAGCGAAAATCTCGTTAGATCAAGGAATAACAGAATTAATACAAATATTTACCAACGATAAAAATAAAGTAATAAATAATTATTAGATATTCTGACAAATTTTTTTTACTTGTTTATAAAAGTCTTCTTTTGCATAAGAAAAGTATATTTTACTTTTTTTAGCACATAACTCATCTGAAATCTTATCACCTATCATAAAACTCTTTTTTTTGTTAACCATCCAATTTTTATATATATTCTTTATCATTTGATTACCTGGTTTTCGCAAAGAACTTTTTCTCTTGTACCTTTTAATTTTACCTTCAGGGTGGAAAGGACAGTATTGGACATCATCAAAATATATATTATTTTTTGATAAGAAATTTTTAAGATAGATATGAAGTTTTTTAAAATCAGACTCTTTATAAAATCCTTTTGCGATACCTGCTTGATTGGTAATTAAAAAAATATAATAATTTTTTTTAATTAAATATTTCAATCCTTTCAATACTCCTTTTTTAAACTTAAAATCTTTTTTTTTATAAACATAACCACTATCATGATTTATTACCCCATCTCGATCTAAAAATGCAGCAGGCCTATAAAAATATTTTTTTAATTTCTCAGGTGATGTTTTTAAATATTTTGGTGTACCGATATCTAAAAAAAAATTTTTATAATTTTTAGCTGCTAACTTTTTATTCATTATAAATTTTGGTAATAGTTCATCCTCCAATGATAAATATTTATTTTTTAAATATTTAAATATTTTTTTTCTAAAAAAATATATACCCCCATTCATTAGCATACTTTTTTTTTTATAAACTAAAGAACCATTTTTTATACTAAGATTATTTAATTTATAGTTACTAGTATTTCTATTCATTGAAGTTAGCGCTAAAGATCCAATTTTCTGTTTGTCTATGGATTTAAGGAATTCAATTAGATTTATATCAAAAATAGTATCACCATTAATAAGAATAAAGTCTTTAACTTTTGATTTTAATTTATATAGCGCACCTCCTGTACCCATCAATTTTTTTTCTTGTAGACAAATTACCCTTGTAAAATTGAAACTTTTGTTATGAAATTTTTTAAATATGATGCCACTTTTATAGCCTGATAAAATATAAATTTTATCAATAGGATATTTGGAGAAAACATTGATTAAGTATTGTAGAAAATGAAGATTATTAATTTTAACCATAGGTTTTGGATAATTATTTGAAAACTTCTTAATTCTTGAACCTTTTCCTCCTGCTAGTATTGCTAAACTTAAATTTTCCATTAGTTAAAATAATTAATCCCAGTTTAAATTAATTTCTATTTCAAAAGGCCTCTGAGATATTTTGAATAATCACAATTGCCATAAAATGAAATTGCTTTTTTTAATTTGACTTTATTTATCCATTTATTAAAAAAAGCGATTTCTTCTAAGCAAGCAATTTTTAAACCTTGCCGTTTTTCTATCGCTGAAACAAACAAGGATGTTTGATTAAAATCCTCAATTGTACCAGCATCTAACCAAGCAGCCCCCCTACCCAACGCTTCAGTTTTAAGTAAATTATTTTTTTTATACATCTTAAGTAAATCTATAATCTCCAATTCATTCCTTTTCGAATTTTTTAAATAAAATGTTTTATTAATTACAGAATTATCAAAAAAATATAATCCAGTGATAGCCAAATTAGATTTAGTATTTTTTGGTTTTTCTATTAAGCTAACAATTTTCTTTCCTTTAAGAGTTACAACTCCAAATCTACTTGGATTTTTGACAGGATATGTAAAAATTACTGCACCTTTTTTTAATTTTGATACTTTTTTAAGTTTTTCAGATAGGCTTTGGCCGTAAAAAAAATTATCACCTAAAATCAAAGATATATTATCATTACCAATAAACTTTTTACCAATTTTAAATGCATCTGGGAGACCCCTTGGCTTATCTTGTTCTGCGTAGGTAATTTTAACACCAAAATTCTGTCCATTAAGTAAGATTTTTTTAAATTGATTTATAGAACCTCTATTCACAATTATGAGAATCTCTTTTATTCCAGCTAACATTAAAATCGAAAGAGGGTAATAAATCAAAGGTTTATCATATACTGGAAGCAATTGTTTATTTGTTGATTTTGTTAAAGGACTCATTCTAGTTCCTAGGCCACCTGCCATTATTATTCCTTTTTTGATCATCTTTTTTTTCCCAATCGATTTTTAAAATTTTTATTTCTTATAGATTTGTAAAATTCCTTATTTTTTTGATACCAATCTAAAGTTTTTTCTAAACCTTCATTTATCTTTACTTTGGGTTTCCATTTCAATTTATTCTTTATTTTATTACTATTTAAAGCATAACGTAGATCATGACCAGGTCTATCTTTTATGTAAGTTATTTTAGATTTATTACTGTAACAATTATTTTTTTTTGCAATTGATATAATTTTTTTGATTAAATCAATGTTTTTAAAATCTTGTTTAGTTCCAATATTGTAAGTTTGGCCGTTTTTACCTTTAATATAAATTTTGAATAAAGCCTCACAATGATCTTTTACATATATCCACTCGCGTGAGTTTTGACCTCGTCCATATAGTGGCAATCTTTTTTTATTAAATATATTAAAAATCATTTTAGGTATTAATTTTTCAGGATTTTGTTTTGGCCCATAATTATTGCAGCAATTTGTTATTATAGCTTTTAGTCCGTAAGTGTTTACATATGATTGAATAAGATGGTCCGAAGCAGCTTTTGTTGCAGCATATGGATTTTTTGGATTATATGCTGTTTTTTCGTTAGCCCTCAAATTTCCTTTGACATTTCCATACACCTCGTCTGTTGAAACATGAATTAACCTTATCTTTTTATTCTCCAATAAAATTTCTAACAAAGTATGCATCCCAATTATATTGGTTTTTAAAAAATCTTCAGAGGAGTCAATCGAACGATCAACGTGTGTTTCAGCTGCAAGATTAAATATGCAGTTAGGTTTATACTTTTTTATTATTTTTGATAATTTATTTTTTTTAATTAAATCTAGTTTAAAAAACTTATAATTTTTATTATCTTTAATACTTTTAATATTATAAAAGTTAGATGAGTAACTTACTTTATCCACATTTATTACTTTGTGGCCTGAGTTAATTAAGTATTCTACCAGATTACTTCCAATAAAACCGAGTCCACCAGTTACTAAAAATTTTGCCATTTAAACAATTTTATTAATTAAATCTGCTATATATTTTGCTTTATTAAAAGAAACCTTGTGATGAACTGGAATAGCTAAATACTTATTTTCTGCGTAGTCCATATTAGGATACTTTTTACCTTTAACAAATTTTTTGAAAATAGAATATTTATCATTTCTAAAATGAACTTGATTAGTTTCTATTCTTTTCTCTCTTAATTTTTTTTGAATTAAATCTTTCTTTTTGGAAATAATTGTAAAAAGCCAAGCAGCATGCGTTCTCTTACCGTCATCTTTATTTACACAAATAATATTTTTGTTTTTACTTAATTTATCAAGATAAATATTAAAAATATTTTTTCGATGGCTCAATATCTTTTTAAAATCTTTTAAGCCCTCTAAACCTACAGAGGCTCCAAGATCTGTCATTTGATATTTATAACCAATTTCAAAAATATCATTTTCCCATGTAGCTTTTTGTTTTTTTTCTCTATCTATTCCAAACCATCTAATTCTTTTTGCTTTATTAATAATTTTTTTATTTTTAATACAAAGCATACCACCGTCTGCCGTTGTAATATGTTTAATTGCCTGAAAGCTGAACATAGTAAAATCACTGATGCTTCCTATAGGCTTACCTTTGTAAGTAGCTCCAAGAGCATGAGCAGCATCTTCAATTAGTGGAATTTTATATTTTTTTGTTAGTTTATGTAGTTCATCTAGATCACAAGGTAGACCACCATAATGCATACAAATTATTGCTTTCGTTTTTTTTGAAATAAGTTTTTTAACACTATCAACGCTTATGTTCATTGTTTGAGGATCTATATCCGCAAATTTGATTTTGACACCCATATAAAGGAAAGGAATATTTGTTGCTGTACAAGTAAACAATGGAGCAATAACTTCATCACCTTTCTTTAAACCTGACAAAATGTATGACAAGTGAAGTGCATCTGTTCCTGAACCAGTAGCTAAACAATGATTTTTCTTAGCAAACATTGACTTAAATTTTAATTCAAATTTGTCTACCAGTGGACCTTGGCCGATCCATCTTCCAGATAATACTTTTTTTACATTTTTAAATGAATTTTTTGAGATATATGGATGAAATAAAACAGTTCCCTCATTTAATTTCATTAATGGTATTTCTCTAAATGACATAAAATTTATTTATCATAGCGATAAAAACAATACAAATGTATAGTGA
>MDSZ01233218.1_pt1 | contig 13040 bp, 6 predicted proteins | sample 811201 | NCBI WGS metagenome assembly MDSZ01 (sample SAMN05326647, study PRJNA326480) | marine metagenome | isolation source: seawater | place: Indian Ocean: North | collected 2010
GATGATGATACAAAATTTACATCTGGATGCAATACAAGTGTAGTGTATTCTTGAAAATTCTTTGTTAGTTTTACAAAAGACATTAAAAATCTAGGCGGACACGCATTGTTAAATCTTTCTCATCATTCTTTTCAACTGGGCGACTTAATTTTGCAACTGCTAGTAATTCTTCATTTGCGTCATAAAGCCCAACAGTTGTCACAAAAGAAAATGATTTTTGTTCACCTTCACTTCCAGCGTCAATAACAATAATTCTACCGTCTGTAGCATCTGTATAAGTAGGATTACCTGAACAATTAAACTCATCAGCTGATGCACGACAAAAAACTAAAGTTGAGTTAATCTTAGTGTTGTTTTGAAATGTCAAAGTTGTATTTGAACCTGAGCCAAACCTTGTTTCTGAAATGTGTTTTAATACTTGATCAACAGATCCTGAGACTGTAAAGTTATTAAACGAAGAAGAAATTGTTGTAGTCGCTGTATTACCTACTGAATCGATTGCACCTGATATGAATTGATTTCCGTTAAAAACTTTTTCCATATCAAAAACTGCAATACCTTGTTGGTAAAATAAAAGCCCTACATTTTCTGAAGTATTTGCAGCATTAACAATATTTCCTACATCTCCACCTAATGCTGATCTTTCTCTTGCAGTCGCAGATCCTACGTCTGTATAAATTGTTGAGCCACTTGCTGGAAATGTTGATGTCACATTAATATTTTTATTACCGGTAATAACTCCTTTTGCATCACCAAAATTTACGCTACCAAAAGAAGAACTCTGGAACATTTTAATTGCAAATGTCTCTCTTTTTATACCGTCTCGCACAAAAAGTCTTTTAAAAGAAACAAACAAAGCACTATCAATGTTATCTGATCCGTCGCTAGCAGGATTGGAAAAAGGTGAAGTAAATTGTGCTGATGAATCGCCTAATAAAAGATTTGCAAATTGCTTATAGATATTAATTTTTTCTCTCATCATTAAGGATTGTGATGTAAATAATTTTTTTCCACTTAAAGAATCATTCCCTGTATAAGAAGAGCCAGTAACAATTGCTGAGTCTTCAAAAAACCCAAAGGATAAGTCAAACAATTCATTAGCTGTTTGAAGACTATGATTTTGATCATAAACAGTATGATAAAGAGAAGAAGTAATAGCATTATTACCTGACCCTGTTACAAAAACATCATATGTTTTTCTAGAAGTTGACCCGGATATATCTGACTCAACAAAGTCTACCAACTGATTTAGCGTGCTTGTTGTTGTTCTAATATCTTGTGAAGATAATGTTTTAAAAGTTGCCATTCTTTTCCTCTTATTCTATCGTTAATGCAATTGACTTACTCAAACCTGAGTTTAAGCCTGTTATTTTCATATGAGTTTTAATTTGACTTCCACCTGCAGTTTTATAGACATTGAAAGTAGTATCTGAAAAGTTTTTAACGCTTAAGGTAAAACTAGTTGTTGCCAAACTATCGCCAATAGTTCCTGATTCATCAACAACATAAACAACAGTATTGTCTGCATACGCAATATCAGGAGAGCCTTGCTCAACAATTTCAAAAAACAAACTATTCAATTCAATTCTAAATGATCTATCTTCAATCTGATCATCTAGAGTTTGCCCTGTCCCATCTTTTAAAGCAACACTAACAGATATTTGCTTGCTTGATGTTCCTGTTGATGAATTTGCTCTGTTAAATGAAAAATTACTTCCGCCGTCTGCTGTGATTGTAATTTGTGGAAAATGTGTAATAAATTCATTATCAACAGAAACTAATTTATGTTTAAGTGCCAAACTACCTGCAGTTAGTGCCTCTAAAATTGGCGTATTTTTTTCAATTTTTTCTTTTCCAACAGTCCTTCCGTATTGTTGTATTAAGGTATAATCAACTTCATCGTCACCTAAGGCAAATTGTTGAATTTGAAATGACCCATCGTTTCTAGCGAGTGCCTGTCTTCCTGTGTCGGTTAAAACAGCATCAACAATAATATTGTTTGTACTGTGATCTAAGAAACCCATAAAATTCTCCTAAATTTTATTAATAAATATATTCTTTAAAAAAAATATGTAAATATATTTTAAGAATTAACTCCGTATTGGAAACTAAGATTGTTAGGATTATACTTAGCTGTCTCTGTTTCAAAAAAGTCTTGATCAGTCGCAGATGGACTAGCATAATTTTTAATCTTTAAAGTTATCAATTTATCTTTTTGATTATCGATGTTAATTATATGTATTTTGTATCTTGGTTTTTCACTGTCAATTGCTAACAATTCTAAATCTTTAAGCAACTCTAAGTTCTCTGCATTGCTAGCAAACTCTGCGCCTTCTTTTGTTTTAAAAACTCTATAATACTCCGGATCAAAAAACACGTTCATTCTGTCAAAATTACTAGACTTAATTACATCTCTAAATGTGTCTTCATTAAGATAAATATTTGGAAAAGGTTTTGGCGCATTTGGGCCGCTTATTATTTTTCTATTTACACGATTTGTATATTTATCCCTTTCAACTTGAACTTGTGTACTATAGTTTGAACTCATTCCATGAGCATCAACACAAGCAACTGCATAAATTGGTTTTTCTCCTTCTTTGTGAGATTTATCAATAAAGCTTAATTTGCTTTTCTTGACACGATAATAATTTTCAGGTATAATATTTTCTGATACTGACCCTCTAATAGCTGAATTATCAAAATCAATTTCTGCGATTACAGTAAAAGGTTCATCGACTGACATTCTTTTAAAAACTTGAAATCTTTTAATATCTCTCTGTTTGTTGAGTGGAAATTGCCAAAGAATTTTTGGAAGTAAAGTTTTAAAGTCAAATGTAAATCGTAATCCTTCAGGTGGGGGCGGGGGTATTTTTTCTATACATGTTATTGATGATAATTTTCCTTCCGATGCCATTAAAACATCACCAATTACAACTTGATTTAAAAGAGGATCAGACGAGCTTTCTGAAACTAGCAATGTTTCTACCTTGCAAAGTGTTCTTATTTTATAAAAATAACTACCGCCATATCTAACTTGGAAATCAACAAAGTAATTTGTTTTGTGCCCTGCTATAAATTTTCTTCCAACAAATTCAACAGATTCGTCAGGAAGAACCTCAAATTTTTCTACAATGTACCCTAAAAATTTAATTTTAGGATAATCTTTCATGAGTTTTTCTAAGCTAGTAGCTGAATTATCATTAAGTACGCTAGGAGAAATATACGGAGCTCTTTGGTTTATTGCTTCAACTGTCAACTCATAGTCAACTGGGTCAAAGACAGGAGGGTTTAGTTGAAAGTCTGATCTTGGTAATAACTTTTCTCTTATCTCTTTAGAAAAGTTTTGCAATGATCTGATCTCATCGTTGAAGACATTGTCAGAATATATTGTAGAGTTTGAGATTATATTTGACATCAATAAATTATTAAATTGAACTGAAAATGTTTGCTTTCCGATTGGATCAGAAGAAAACTTAGCTATATCTTCTGGGACGTCTGATGGTGCCAACGTATAACCTTCAGACGCAATATTTGAAAATGATTCGACTATAAGTCTTTTATCTTCACCTTCTAAACCACCTTTCTCTTGGAGTGTTTCATAAAGTTTTTGTGCTGCTTCTTTTTGTGAATTTTTTTCTGCAGGTATTTCATTAAAAAAAATCGATGCATTCATCATTGTATAGATTTTATTTTCTTTTCCTGTATCAAGTATTTCTATGCCGGTAAAAAAATCATTTGAAAATGCACCTTCTGAAATTACTCTTTCAAAATTTTCTGTTACAACAGATGTTTCGTCAATATCGCTAATATATTGCAGGCCTGCTTTTGGTGACTTAAAAGTTATTTTAGCGTATCTAGGAGCTTTTTTATTTTTAATTTGAAAGAATAGTTCGTCAGTGTCACTAGTATCTAAAGAAATAATTTTTGAACCGTTAGGCAATACCTCTCTAAGTCTTTCATCTTTTGTATAGTAATTATAAACAAAGTCAGTTTTAAGTTTTGATATCTCAGGAATATTAATTTTATCAGCAGGTCTAGAAGGAAAACTTTCGTATATGTCAAATGAATCATTAGGAAAGGCTTTTCTTAAAACTGCCTTTGTTAAAAGAGTACTATTAGTATCAACCTCGGGATCATCAATAATTTCTATAATTGCTTGTTCTATTTCATCTTTGTCTTTTACTTCCGGAACACCTTGATTTACTGCGTTATTATTAACGGGCATTTTTATCTCCTTCTTGGACCATTGTTTTTCCAGCCTGCGTTTTTATTGTTTATTTTTCCTACGGATCTAACGCCACCTTTTGTTAAAATTTGCCTAGTAGTGTCAGATACTTTTTGACCTTGTGATACAGACGGCATCGAGCTAGGAGTTGAATTAAACTTTAAATCTGCACCTTCTACAAAATCTAAAGGTAAAATTGAAACTACTGAATAATAACTATATACCTCTGGAAAGTTTTCTCCTGATCCAATTGCGTATTTTTTAATTTTTTGAGGAAACGCATTTGAAAACGGGACATTAATTAAGTTATCTGCAAACGGTGCCATTTGAGGTCTAGTAATTTTACTTGTTATGCTATAAGACGGAATTTTGCTATCTTTAAATATTCTTAGATTAGCAGGAGTATTTCCTTCTGAAAATACAAAATCTTTCTCATTAATAAAAATACTGTATGTTTTATCAAAAGCTGTCGGATAAAGAACTTTTCTTAATCGATTGTCAATATTAAATGGAACTGTATTTTTAAGAACTCTTATTAATCTAAAGACTTCACTAGCTAATTGTGGGTCACTTATTGTTTCTGGGTATCTTCTTTGGATTTCAGTTACTAACCCTTCAAACTCTCTAACTAAGCCTTGCCCAGTCCCATTTGATGCGTTAACTTTATTAAAATTAATATCTTGTTCTTGCAAAATAAATGATTTTGGGTTAATCATCATACCTGTTGATGTTCTCATATATTCTTTTAAAACATAGTCAAAAACATGATTAATTAAGACATCTTTTGAAAAGATTCCTTCAGGATACCCAGTAGATAATTGTCGAACTACATCCCCTGAATCTAGTGGGCCAAGTCGTGTCAATTCAATTGTACTTAAAATTTGATTGAAAGAAGAATCTCCATTGAATGATGATAAATGATTTGATAGCGATAAACTAGTACTTTCTAGCGAAGATTTATAATCTAATATTTCTGCGCTAGTATCAAAAATAAAAACCTTAGGTAGTAAATTAATTTTATCATTTAAGTGATCTTTTTTGTATATGCTAATTGCCACATATGGAGAATTTAAAAAATTTGGGTCTTTTGTTTCATCAAACGCCTTTGTTCTTAAACTGGCGATCATTGAGTTAGGTAAGCCTACGTTAATAATTGATTTGTTTCCTCTTTTTTCTGAAGGTAAAAATCCATAACCAGGCGTACTAAGAACTTTATACATTAATTTGTTTTTAACTAAACTATATTTCATATCTAGAGGAAATAAAGTATTATTATATCTTCTATAATCATTAATATATGATTGATATAATGTCAAAACTGATTGATTCGTTGTCAAGGGAAGTATTTTTTGAAAATTTAAATCTTCCCCACCTAGTATTGTTTGAGTTAGTTTACGTTTAGAAGATCTAGAATTTTGCCCATCTATACCGTTTGCAGCTCTTTTAGCTTCTGAAGCTGACGCATTAATGGCATCAGCGTGACCGGCCATCAATCCAACACAATCTCGTATATATTGTTGTCTTTTTTTAATTGTTTGAAGTAACTCTAAGGTTTGTAGTTTTGCAACTTCATAAGAAGCTCTAAAGCTCTCAGACGTACTTGGTCGACTGACGTTTATATCATCTTCTATTTCTGTAATTGCATCAAGTATTCCTTGTTTAACACCGTCAAACTGATTTGTATCTATTTTTAAAACAAATTTATCTTTATACTTCCAAGTATTATTTGAATTCGGAATTGTTGACGCTTTAACTGAAATTGAGGTTGATAATAGTAAATTAACCCAATAGTACCAATAAGTAATTCTTTGCGGTGCACTAAATTGATGAATACCACCGTGTGCAAGAGGATAATCAGCCCATTCCATTTTTGAATAGTACTCTAGCAACTCTGATAATCCTGATAATAAAACAGCAACTGCTATAACTGCAACTACAGCAATTCCCACAGCAGCACCAATAATACCAGCAGCAGTTCCTGCGATTAAAGAAGCTATAGAACTTCCTATAGCAACATAGCCTCCTGTTGCTATAGCAATTGTTGCTGTAAATCCTGCTGCTGCCAAAGCTCCTTCACCAAAATTCTCTAATGACCCAAAACCAAGTTTATCATCTCTAAAGTTTCCAAAGTAACTTGTGTAGTTGTTTATATGACAATCTGAAGGGTTTGACCAGTTTTGTGATAAATAGCCATTTGCGCCCTCATCATCACGATAAACTTCTCCAACAATGTCTAGTGAGCTCTTAATTAATTTTGCATAGCCAGGAACTGCACTTTTTGTAATTTTATCATTACCGTTACATTGATCTTTGAGTTCTTCTCCTGTTACACCTGAAAATGAACTTGCAAAAACATTGTCAATGTCATTTCTTTGAATTGACAATGTTTTATTTGATGAAAATGGTAAATCAGAAGCTATTTCATTAATATCGTAATTGTCTAAATTTGCGTTTCTAAATTCTGCACCGTCGTATGGGTTTCCGCCTTTGTCCATCCAAGATTTGTAAGTTACTCCAATTTCACCGTCAAAAAGTTCTCCATCCCAATCAGAACCAGCATACATTTTTGTACCTGAGTCCATTTCTCCAAAAATACCTTTAAGAAAATTATACGTAGAATTTTCGCAATTTCTTTCAATTAAGTCTTTGGCTAGCTTTCTTAATTGTTTCGCTGGTGACTTATCTTCTCTACTAAGTTTTTCATCTTTTCTAGAATCTCTAAAAGTATCATGTCTAGATGAACCTACAAAAGCCCAGTAAATTGCTTGGAGGGCATCTCTTTTTGTTGACGTATTATGTGAGTTTATAAGAGAAGCCAAAACAGGCATATTTTCTTTTAATCTCATCCTAGGAATGTCATTGTTTGCAAATTTTTTCAAGACTTTTATTTGATATTTTAAAGGATCGTAAGCTCTAGAGTCTACGCTAGAATCAGGTAATAGATTAAAAATGTCGCTAGTAAATTTTTGTATTGTTGATTTGTAATTTGAAGCGAATAATTCAACTTGTTCAAAATTTTTACTTCCTAATGAAACTTGCTCTTTAAAAAAGTAGTCTGGCCCAGGCATGTATCCAACGCTTTCAAAACCATCTATCGTTTCGTTGTTAGTGCTCTCTAGCGGAACAACTAATCTTGGATTTGTATCTGAAATTGGTAAAACAGGGCTAATTATTTTTGATAAGACCCCATGGCCAAATTTAAAATAGTTTAATACCGGTATTCCGTCGTTAATACCTGTTGCATTGTTAAAATTTGCAGAATCAGGTTCTTTCGGACTTAAATTACCTCTAATGTTTGTCATCATTGTTAGATAGGTCAATAAAGAATTTAAGATGTAGTGCTTGTTGCCATTGGCAATTTCTCCATTTTTGGGTATTGACTCTGCCAAATCAGAAAGTCCGGACCCACCTTCACTAGTAATTTTAAAGTCGTTTTTAAATGTAATGTTGTCAAATGCCATGGCACTCAAAACTTCTGCAATTTGCTTTGATTTATTTGGCGAGTTACCATCTGCGTCTTTTATAGCCCCTTTGTAAAAGCCAAAAAGATCACTTTCATTATTAAAAATAAAATTTCTTTGAACACCTAACCTTGCATAATCATCTGACCCATTTGTTAAACATACTTGATTTAACCTCTTTACTTTATTAATTTGTCTGCCTAAGTCACCGCTCAAACCTATTTTTACTTCGCCTGGCTGTCTAAGATTTTTAACACTTTTTCCTTCTAAGCTTTCAAGATAAGTAATTGAATCTGTGTGCTTAATCAAAGAAATTAAATGAGCTTGTAAATTTAGTAATGCATCATAATCCGAAGAGTTTGTATGCCTATCATAAAAAAATACATTTTTTGCTGCGTTTGGATTATTTAAAAAAGTTTCATTGTTAAATGCGTTTGCTATTCCGGAGTTTGAAAATGCTGTATTTGCATTAAAGGGTTTTTCTTTTAAATAGTTGTCAATACCCCAGACTCCTTTAAACCTCTCATCAAGAAAAGCAATTGACCCTAAATACTTAATTACATCAAGAATTATGATCTCATATATAAAATACTCAACTAGCCCTTGCAAATAATAATCTTCTATTGCACTATTTTTTACAATATCTACATAAACTAAGCTATTGTCATCATTTGGGCTAACATAGCCTTCATTAATAATTTTTATAATTTCTAAAATTACATTTTTAACAGTTAACCTTTCTTTTGATGATTGTTGCGGACCAAAAGAAAAATTATCAATTGCATCATTGAGATTGTTAGAAGTAGCTGATTTTACATAACTTAAAAATCCTTGAGATGATTTTTCTCCATAGATTGCTTCTATTACTTTTGATGCTGAATTTGTGACGTATTCTCTTATTTGCCTATGAAGCTCAATTAGTCTACTAACATTTGATACACTTACTTTTGTTTGTTGACCTATGTTTAGATTTATTTTTGCTGAGTTTTCTCCACCAGCCTCTGAAACAATTGGAATATATTCAGAAATAGCAATAATTTCAGATCTAAGAGGATTGATTCCAAAATTAGAAAGGGCTTCATATCGAGCATTTAAAATAGGATCATCATAAACAATTAGATCGTCACTTGACATTCTATCTTTGCTATTAAGAGCATTTTCTTCGAGCAAAGATTGGACTAAGCTCCCTACTCCCGCATTAACAACTACAACCGGCTCTGCGTCAACTTTTAAGTTTAATCCACTGCTTGTTGTATTATTGTTTTGTGAGTTATTTGGTCGAGGATTAAATGTTATCCTTGTTTTACTCGCTGATTTATCAATTCTTCTAGGCATATTTTACTCGATTATATTTCTTCCAATTATAGTAGGCTCTAAAAATGTACCGTCTTTTAAGACAGGCAATGCGTAATAGGAAACTACTCCAACTGAACCTTCATGTTTAACAAGATATTTTGTTCTTGTAATATTTGAGGGTTGATCTTTGACATGTGCAACTCCGTCTAAATAAGTTTTGCTGTCTTCATGAATAAATATTGCAAAGAAATCAACGAATAAGCTGTCAGATGTATTAATAGAAAAAGATAGGTTATAATACCTTTTTGACGCTATGTTAATATCTCGATGATTCTCTTTACTCTGAAGTACATCTGTTGACAGGTTTTTAATTTCTCTTATATCATCAAGTGTAATATCTAAACTAAAACTATTTTCTGTGTTTGTGTTTTTTGGTATGTCAAATGTAAAAACATCTCCTGTTGATCTATCTGAGAAAAAATCTAGATTTGACTCATTAATTTTACTCTCGTTAGTTGTTATTCTTCCTTTTCTAGAAAAGCTAAATGAGTTAAATTTTGACCCTGTTGAGCTTATTCTTTTTTTAGAAATATTTTTTGACCTTTTTCTTGCAGAAGCAAAACTAAAGTTTAGTTTTGAATTTCCTTGTTTTTTACCGATTCTATTAACGAGATTGTTAATTGATGCTACTAAGTCAGCAGTTAATGCAACTCTAGGTCTAACAACATAAGTAACATCTTGATCGATAGGAATATTGTCAGTAAACTCACAAAGACCGTCATTTTCTAGTTTGAATGTTCCTACTTTTATATTTTCACCTGTTTTTCTATTAATTCTCTCGATTAAGACTGAATATGAAAAACTTTGTATATCTTTAATTTCCTTTAATTCACTTTCAAATAAGTTAAAAATTTCACCAAATAAAGAAGCATAAATTTTGTCAACTTCTGTTTCAATTTTTCTTACAAAAAAAGCATTTTTTACTTTTCTTGTTTGAGCCTCTTCAGAGACAATAGTGTTTTCACTTATTAGTTGAGTTGCTAAATTTGATATACTTACAAAGTTTGATCTAGTCTCATGCCTGTAAATAAAGCTTTTGTTTGCTGTTACTCTTTCGCCATTTTTCATTATGCAATCAACGTAATATTTGTATATGTTATCATCTAATACATTAAAATCATTTATTTTAATTGACTGGTTCTTTTCTATTTTTAAATAGTTAAGTTCTTGTCTAGTTAAAAGATTTAAATTTGACGTATATATCTTTTTTTCTATCCCGCTTGTTCTTCCTTCGTATATTTGTTTTTTTCTTACTAAGATATGTGTAACATTGTTTGAGATATTTTGCACATTAATTTCTGAATGATCATCCTTATTGACGACAGATATTGCCAAGTCAGGAAAATTACTTTTGCTATTTTTTGAACTTTTAATTGACGTAGAAACAACATTGTCAAATTCTTCATTAGAAAAGTTTATTGTTGATCGATAAAAAGCATTTTCATCATATTTTATTAGCTTGATATTTTTGTTTCTTTTTGTTAGAAAATTTGCATTTCTATAAACTGATGATTGTTTTGCAGGTATTGTTATATTTCTAAAAACATCTTTAAAATAATTTGATTTAAAATCTGCTAGACTTCTAAATGTTTTAAGATAGACTGTCAAGTTTAAATTACTATTTTTACTTTTATTTCCTATCGTGACTGTTGTTTCGCCATTTATTTTTCTGCAAGAGCTTACGTCGTATTTTAAAGAACTCTTTTTAAGTTGTTGTAATATTGATTCGATATTAAAAGATATATTGTAAGACTCTAAGTTTAGTCCATTAATATCTTTAGCTATGTAAACAAATTTTAAATTAGGACCGTAACTTACTAATTCATTTTTAGAGATTGTAATGACAGACTCTAAAACTTTTAAGCTCTGTTCTTTAAGCACAATATTTTTTTTGTAGATATTTGTTTCTTTTTCATTGATAATGTCAAATATTGACTTAAAAAAGTTTTCATATTGATTATAATAATTGCCATAGTTGAACTTTGCTACGTCAATATAACTGCTTCTTTTTTTAATGTAAGAAGATTTTTTATAAGGTCTTTCGAATAAGATAATTGGGTCAATTGATTTTTGAATAAGATTGTTATATGTACCTTTAAAGCTTTCTTGAAAATTTTCTAATTTGTTTTCGATAAATGTATTTGTTGCAGGATTGCTATCATTTATTTGAACTTCAACTATTTTCTTTTTGTCTTTTTTTATCCCTAATCCGATTTGTAATGGTGAAAATAAGCTTCTTTGATTTTTAACTGCTACTTTTTTAATATCAAAACTAGTTAGATATATATTATCTTTTTGATTTTTACTAGTGTTATTAGGGTTAGAAGTTAAAGGATTAAATGATTTTTTAAGACTTACTATTGATTGATTTGATAAAAGACTTGTAAATACGACCGGTTTCAACGATAAACTCGAAACACCTTTTCCTTTTCCACTATTTACATTTAACGACAATAGTTTTTTTGTACTTTTAGGGACAACTTGCTTTTTAAAAGACAGGGAAGCTAAATTACTTTTTGTTTTATTGTTGTTTTTAATTGACTTAGAAGCAATTGTTTTAAAGACATTGCTTTTTGCATTTGATTTTAATCTTTGAATACTATTTTTTGTCAAAGATAGATTAATTTTATCAGTACTTGAACGATTAATGTTATCAACGTCAACTAAGGAAAAAACCTTAAGTGTTAAAAGCTGATCAGACTTTCCTGTACTTGTTTTATAATTTTTTACTTCTAAAACTTTAGGAGTGATATCATAATCATCATTAATAGCAGCAAAAATTGACTTTTTTCTTCCTTGATTTTTAAAAAAGTTATGATTTTTTTTATTGTTAGTTCTTAAAGCCATTTTTAGTCCATCACAATTGTAAATATATTAATAAAAGTAGGCGTGTTGTAATCATCTGAAAAGACTTTACCTACATAAAAGACTCTTTTTTCGTGTCTTCCTAATTCATCATTTTTATCATAAAAAATACCAGCATCAATAATGTCTAATTTATTAATTGTAGCATTTTTATTATCTTCAAAAAATTGAATTACGATGTTATTATCAGCTGATGTTTTTGTAAAGTATATTTGACTACCTGGTTTTGCAAACTCAACAGGTAAAGGTACTTCACCGTTAACTAAAAGCTTTCTACTTTCAACACCTAAACTATCTTTTGATTTTTGACTTTTAAGATCATCATTCTTAATAATGTCAGGTGTTGAAAAATTTGAAGCTCCTAAATATTCTTTAATTTCATCCCAAGTTTCTTTTGTTGTACTTCTTGGATCTGTATAAATTCCGTAATCTGTTCCATCAGTATTGACAGGTGGTAAAAATTGGAAATTAGGTAGATGTGACATTTTACTGTCTAAAAACAAAGGCTCAGCATTATTAACATGAATTCTTTCTCTAAAAGGGCCATCTTTAAAAGGAGAATTGTTTGTGATTAAAAATTCTATTGCGCTAATGTTTGTTTCGAATTCTCTTTCTTCAGGTTTGTCAAATGAACCAATAATTCTATTTCCTTTAAAATGTCTTAGTGAAGAAGATATTATTGAGTTTTCTGTATTAGAATATTGAGATCCTGTTACAGCTTTGAGACTATATACATCTGATTCGATACTCCCTTCAAATACATCATTTCCCACAATGCTACCTGTTGGGGAAAAATTATAAGGAACTAATTTGCCGCTATCATCTTTCTCTAAAACAATTGAGTTTTCTGGTCTTTCCATCACTTCAAAATATATTCTTTTATCTACATCTTCATGATCAGCCTTAGAATAAAATGTTCCAATATCAGACAAAGAAGCAAACTCTGCTCTGAGTTTACCTGCAGCTATTTGTCTTTTTCCTTCTTGAGTTACTACTAAGTCAATAAATCTTGTCTTTTTATCTAAAATGCCCATATTATTATATATCCTGTTAGCTAATATTCTCTTCCCATTCAACAAAAAAACTAGCTCTTTGGAAACCATCTCTTTGTGTACCTTCACCTTTAAATGTTA
>MDSZ01127534.1_pt1 | contig 13039 bp, 15 predicted proteins | sample 811201 | NCBI WGS metagenome assembly MDSZ01 (sample SAMN05326647, study PRJNA326480) | marine metagenome | isolation source: seawater | place: Indian Ocean: North | collected 2010
AGTCTTGGATCTGAAGCAATATATTCATTTTTAACGAAAAAGATAAAAAAGAAGTTTATATTTTTGAATACCCTCGATGAGGACATGAACAAAAAAATTAAAAAAATAAAAGACAAAGAAAAAAAACTTTTTATAATTATTTCAAAGTCAGGCAATACAATAGAAACAATTTCAAATTGTTTGGAATTAAATGTTTTTAAGAAAAACAGTAAAAATGTAATTTTGATTTCAGAAAAAGGAAATAATTCTATTTATCGTTTATCAAGAAAATTAAATTTATTTCACATTGAGCACAAAAAATATATTGGTGGACGATATTCTGTACTTTCTGAAGTTGGCTTAGTTCCGGCATATTTAATGGGTATAAATATCTTAAAATTAAGAAAAAATCTGTTAGTTCATTTTTCTTCAACTAGTAAAAAGTTTTTACAAGATAGCACTACGCTTTTAGCTAATATAATTCAAAATAAAAAAATTTCTAGTTTGGTAATTTTAAATTACTTTCCTGCTTTAAATAAATTTCTTATCTGGTATCAGCAGTTAATTTCTGAAAGTTTAGGAAAATCTGGAAAAGGACTTTTACCAATAATTTCGCCGGCTCCAAAAGATCACCATAGTTTATTACAACTGTATTTAGACGGGCCAAAAGACAAATTATTCTACATTTTTAGCTCTCAAACAGAACAATATACAAAACTAAATCCAAAAATTTTTGGAAAAGAATATAACTTTCTTAAAAATAAAAACTTTAATCAAATTAGAATAGCGCAAAAAAATGCCTTAATAAGATCTCTTAAAAAAAGAGATATTCCTTTAAGAGAGTTTTTTATCAAGGACGTGAGTGAAGAAATTTTGGGTGAACTATTTTCTTACTTTATTTTAGAAACAGCTATCACTGGATATCTTATTAATATCAATCCATTTAATCAACCAAGTGTTGAGCAAGTTAAAATCGACACAAAAAAATTTTTAAGTTAAAAATTCTCCAAATATTATTTTCGATCTACCATATTTTTTAGTTTTTATATGATTAACTATATTATCTAACTTATCATCTGTTTTTACGTCCCTATGAATAATTAGAAGATGGTTTTTTTTGTAAATCTTATTTGTATAAATTTTTTCCAAATAATGTATATAGCTATTATCTGCAAAAGGCGGGTCTAAAAAAATTATTTCAAATTTTTCAAGTTTTTTCATCTTTAAAAAGTCTAAGATTTCATTATTGAAAACAATTGTTTGTTTTTCTAAAGATAATCTTTCTAAATTTTTTTCTAAGATTTTACTTGTTTCCAAATCCTTTTCCACAAAAGTTATTTTCCTTGCACCTCTTGAGATACATTCAATACCAAATGATCCAATGCCTGAATATAAATCAAGTATATTTGCATTATCAACTTTTACTTTAATCAAATTTGAATGCATTAAAATATTGAATATATTTTCTCTTACAGAGTCTTTAAGTGGTCTTGTTTTTTTAGATTTAAGGAAATTAATAGATTTTCCTCTTAATTTTCCACCGATTACTCTCATAAATTTTTTTTAGGAAATTACCCTCCAACCAATATCTTTTCTAATAAAACCTTTTTTCCAATTAATTTTTCTAATAGTCTTAAAAATGTTCTTTCTGATATTTTTAAAGGATTTACCCGTCGAAGTAATATTTAGAACTCTGCCCCCAATAGAAATAAATTTATTCTGGACTAACTTTGTACCCGCATGAAAAATAAATGTATTTTTACTGTCTTTAATTTTGTTTAAATTTTTAATTCCTATGTATTTTTTATATTTTCCCGGGTATCCTTTTGAACATAAAACTATAGTCATACATTTATTTTCACTCCAATTTATTTTGATTTTATTTAATTTGTTGTTTACGACTTTTTTCATAATTTTTACTAAGTCTGTTTTTAGTCTTGGCAAAATAACTTGACATTCTGGATCGCCCATTCTGACGTTATATTCAATTAAATATGGTTCATTATTTTTAATCATTAATCCAACATATAAAAAACCTGAAAAATAGTTTTTTTTATCTTTCAACGCTTTCAAAGTTGGTTTGACAATTTTTTTTATAATCTTCTTTTCCATTTTTAAGTTTATTATTGGAGCAGGGGAGTAAGCTCCCATCCCACCAGTATTAGGACCTTTATCATTTTCTTTTACTTTTTTATGATCTTGAGCAGATCCGAAAAATTTAAAATTATTTTTATCTAAAATTAAAAAATAACTCGCCTCCTGCCCATTTAAAAATTCTTCTAATACGAGTTTTTTTGAATTTCTGAATTTACCTTTGAAGATTTCTTTAGAAACTTTGATTACTTTTTCATTTGTATTGCAAATTATAACTCCTTTCCCAGCAGCTAGACCATCTGCTTTAACAACTAAAGGTAATTTATTTTTTTTTAAAAAGTCGATTACATCTTTCTTATTTCTACAAATTTTAAATTTTGCAGTAGGGATGTTGTATTTTTTACAAATCAATTTGACAAAAGATTTTGATCCTTCCAACTTAGCAGCGAATTTGTTAGGTCCAAAAACCTTAATTTTATTTTTTTTTAAAAAATCCACTAGTCCTTTGACTAATGGTTCTTCAGGCCCTATTACAACTAAATCAATTTTATGAAGTTTTAATATTTTTAATAATTTACTGAAATCTAAAAAATCGATATCAATATTTTTAGCTATTTTTTCAGTTCCTCCATTACCTGGAATGCAAATAATATTTTTAGTGAGTTTTGACTCATGTATTTTTTGACATAATGCATGCTCTCGACCGCCACTACCTATTAAAGCAATATTCATATGAAAAAATATATTATATACAGATTATAGATGTTAAAGAAAATAGCTAAACTTAATTATAAACAAAACTCTTTTGATATTTTGGAAGAGGGAGACCATGTAGTTTGTGCTATATCAGGAAAACAGATACCATTAGATAAACTGCATTATTGGAACGTTGATCTTCAAGAAGCTTATTTTTCAGCTTTAGAGGCTAATGCGAGTTTTAAAAAAAATAAAAATTAATTTTATTTCCATCTATCATGCGTCCAAATCCATTGATTTGGATTTTTTATAATCATATTTTCCAATACATTATTTAGATTTTTTGTCATCTCTATTTTGTTTTTAAATAAAGAAGGTTTAATTGGTTCATAGACTTTCATTTTAAATAATGAGCTTTTATTCCTTTCAATAAACACGGGGACAATGTCTATATTATACTTTAATGCTAAATGGGCTGGTAAAGTAGTAGTCAACGCATCATTATTGAAAAATTTTATTTTTTCACCCTCACTTACTCTTTGATCTATCATTAAAGCAATGCTGTGTCGCTTGTTTAAATATTTCATAGTTTCTTTTACTCCAACTAAACCTTTCTTAATTTGATTCTTACAAATATATTTTTTTCTCAAATATTCCATAAATGGATTGATAAAAAAATTATTTAAAGGTCTGTAAATAGTTGCAAGATTAATTTTCCTTTTAGTAATCTCCATAGACATAAGTTCAAAATTAGCAAAATGTCCTGAAATAAATATGACTGATTCTTTATTATTTACAATATTTTCTAAAATAGTCTCACCTTCAATTTTTATATGAGAATCTTTCTCTCTAAATTGTTTCAAAAAAACGTATTCAATAAATGTCATGCCGTAATTAGACCACATACTTGAAATTATTTTTTTCTTAGTATCGATAGTGATGGATTTTGAAAAATTAGACAAATTTTTGTCTATTATTTTTTTTGATTTTAAAAAAGGACCAATAATTTTAAATACGTGAGAGAAAAAAATTCTACTTAAGGTAAGACCAATTATTTTTGCAAATAAAAAAAAAGAATAAATTAAAATAGCTTCAAATAAATATTTAATTTTTTTTAGCATTTATTTTCATAATTTCATTAATAAAATTATCTTTATTTTCAATAATCAATTTCACTTTAGCAACAATTAAATTTTTATGACCATAATCTTTTATTCTTAAATAGTCTTTTTCTGTTGTAACAACTTTAAGATCATCTTTCAAAGAATCTTCCATAATTTTATTAATTTCAACTTTATTGTAATTATAGTGATCAGGAAAAATAAGTTTTTTTTTGATATTTACATTATTATTTTCAAGTAACTCAAAAAAATTATCTGGATTACCTATCCCTGCAAAAGCAAGCACATTTTTGTTATCAAATTTATCAGCTTCATGTAAAATGTACTTTGAATAAAAAATTTTAATTTTTTCAGATATACCAAGGATTTTATTCTCAAATGATTTGTTTCTTCTTCCATTGATTAGAATAATATCTGATTTTTTTATAGCATCTAAACTTTCTCTTAACGGGCCTGATGGTAGCGTCATTTCGTTCCCTAATAGTTGATTGCTATTAAAGCAAAGTATATTTAAGTCTTTTTTAAAAGAGTGATCTTGAAAACCATCATCTAATATTAAAAAATCAAATGAGTTACTATCTGCCTTAGAAATAGCTTTAATTCTACTTTTATCTAAAAAAAGACTTTTCACTTGGTTTCTAATTAAACTGTGTTCATCAAAATGATCAGGGTAAAATTTTTTGATTATAGCAGATTTTTTTCCAAGTATTTCTAGTTCTTTTGCGATCTCTATTACCAGAGGTGTTTTACCAGTTCCTCCTAAATAAATATTCCCTACACAAATAATTGGAGTATTGAAGGACTTTTGATTTGTGGTTATTTTTCTTATCTTTAAAAATATCTGAAACAAAAAAGAAATAGGAAATAGAAAAAGGGAAATTAAACTTTTTTTTTGGTCCCAAAACTTTGGTTTAGATATCTTCATTTATTAATGATTTTATTCAATTCTCTTGTTGTTTCATCAAGAATGTTACGCCCTAAGTTGTTTATCAATTCTATATTTTCCTTCTTAGAGGTATTTGTATTATTTAAATCATTTGTTAATTTTTTTGCTAAGTCTTTTGAGTCAAAAATTTTTTCACTTATCGCATGCTTATTTAATAACTCGTATATTTCATTAAAGTTATAAACAAAAGGCCCGTGATAAATTTTACAACCTAATTTTGCAGCTTCAATAGGATTTTGCCCCCCTGCTTGCTTTAATTTTTTAATCATAGACTTCCCAATGAAAACACTCTTACAAAGACCTAGATATTTTGATGCTACCCCATAAGAATTAATAATTATAATTTCTTTATTAGGGTCAATTGTTTCATCGTTAGATATTATTTGTGAATTCAAGCTAAATTTTTTACAGATAGCGTTTATCTTTTTAACTCTATTGATGTGTCTTGGAATTATAATTGATACTATGTCGTTGTGAATTTTTTTAATATTTTGGTGTGTATTTAAACAGAAAATATCCTCTCCCTCATGAGTGCTCATCGCACACCAATATTTTTTTTTTAGATCAGACTTTTTAATTGTATGTGTTAAAGATCGACTATCATTGTTCTGTAACGTAAACTTTAGATTTCCAAAAAATTTTATATTTTTTACATCAAATTCTTTGAGAAATTGTTTTGTTTCGTTGTTTGATGTTAAGCATAAATCAAATGATTGAAAAACCTTTTTGGAAAATTCATTAATTAAATTCCACTTTAAAAAAGTTTTTTTACTTATTCTAGCATTAAGTAGAATTAAAGGTATATTACGTTTTTTTATTTCAAATATAAAGTTTGGCCATATCTCCGAGTCAATGAAAATTGCAAAATTTGGACTTATATCATTCATGAATTTTTTAACTAAACTCATTTTGTCTATTGGAAAAAACTTATGAAAAATATTTTTTTCATTTGAAAACTCTTTTTGAAAGAGTAAAGAGGAGCTCAGAGTGACCGTGGTAATAAGAAACTGAAATTTATCTTGTTTATTTAAAAAATTTATTAGCGTGATTATACTTTTAAGTTCCCCTATACTTGCTACATGAAACCAAATTAATTTTTTGTTTTTATCTCTTTTAAAATTACTTGATGTATAAAATATTTTTTCCTTATATCTTTGTTTGTCTTCTTTCTTACATAGCATTCTAAAAAAAATTATGATTAAAATAATTGGAAAAAATAAATTAATTAGACATCTATATATATAAATCATTTATTTTAGCTGATTCTTATACAAAATTTTATATTCTTCACTTTTTTGAATAAGTTGTTCATGATTACCTTCGTCAATAAGTTTACCTTTTTTTATAACACATATTTTATCAGCCTTATGGATGGTAGATAATCTATGAGCAATTATTATAGTAGTTTTATTTTTAATTAAATTATTTATAGCATTTTGTACTATTCTCTCAGATTCTGTATCTAGTGATGATGTTGCTTCATCAAGTAAAATTATAGGAGATTTCTTTAATATAGCTCTTGCAATTGATATTCTTTGTTTTTGACCACCAGATAATTTTACCCCGTTCTCTCCAACCATTGTTTCATATTTATCAGGTAGTAAATTAATAAATTCATCTGCAGCTGCAAATTTACAGGCATCCTCAATATCTTTTTGATTTGCGGATGAATTGGCGTAAGCAATATTATTTTTTATTGTATCATCAAACAAAATTACGTCTTGACTTACCAAAGAGATATTATTTCTAAGTGAGCTTAAATTAACTTTTTTGATATCTTGATCATCAATTAAAATTTTACCTTCTTGAGGGTCATAAAACCTTGGCAAAAGATTAATGATAGTACTCTTGCCAGCGCCACTCTGTCCAACTAATGCAGTTATTTTTCCTCCATCTATACTTAGATTTATGTTGCTAATAGCCTTATCTGAAGTTGTGTCGTATTTAAAACTTGTATTGTTAAATTTTATATCAAAATTTTTTGTTTCTAAATTTGGCAAACTCACATCATTTTTAATCTCAATAGGCTTGTCAATAACAGAAAATATTCTATTTGCGGCTGCAGAGCCTTGATATGCAACCATATTTAAAGTAGCTAAAGATCTTATAGGTTGGTATGCAAGCATCATAGCAGCTAAAAAAGAAAAAAAGTTATTAATACCAATTTCTCCAGAATTAATTAATTTTCCAGAAAAAAAGATAAAACCTGCAATCATGATTCCAGTTAATGTTTCCATTATTGGAGTTGCTCTAATTATTATACTAGCTATTCTAATATTCTTTTTTACCAAATCCGAAATGACATTATCTGCGTTACTTGTTTCTGTATTTTCTTTTTGATAAATTCTAATCATTTTAGAACCTCTAAAAATATCTGTTAAAAAGGACGTTAGGTTACCAGAAATTTCACCAGCTTGAGCCGTTGCTTTACCAACTTTTTTACCTAAATTTTTTGCAAAGCCCCCAGCTAAAGGTATCATTAAAATTGCAAACAAAGATAACTTCCAATTTTGATAAAACATTACACTTATTAAGAAAATAACAGAAAAACTATCTTTCATAAGATTTAGAACTCCTACACTAACTAGATGCTGAACCTGACCAGCATCAAACATTATATTTGATATGTATTTTCCTGAATGTCTTGAGTCGAGTGTCTTAATATCAGAGTACAAGATTGACCTAGCAACTTTTTTTTGTAATTCACCCGCAATCACTTGGCCAACTATTTGAATATTTAATCTAGCAAAGTATAATGATAATCCTTTTGCAGAAAAAGTTACTATAATTGCAATAGGTATTAACCAAGCCAAGGTTTGATCTTTATCAATAAATATTTTTTTTACAGCTGGATCTAATAAGTAAGCAGTTGCAGAAGTACTACCCGCGACAATTAAAGACAAAATTAAACACAATATAATTTTTTTAATATGTTCTTTTATATATTCTTTATATAATCTTTTAAGAATTGTTTTTAATTCATTAAATTTCATAATTGTATACCTTCAGAAATAAACGCAAAAAACATTAATAAACCTGAAATATTATTAAACTTGAAAGCTTTTAAACATTTTTGTCCATTTTCTTTATCAAAAATTATGAGTTGATAAATTAAGCTCAAAAGGAAGAAAATTAATAATATTGTGAAAATATTTACACCCAAACTTTGTTGCATTAAATAAACTATTGTAAAAAATGTGATAAAATAACAACTGCCAACGAATAATTTTATATTTTTTTTAAATTTAATTGAGGTTGACTTTATACCAATAATTTCATCATCTACCATATCTTGCAATCCATAAATCGTGTCATACCCCAATGTCCAAAATATGGCTGATGTATACAATACAAAAATTTCGTAAGAAACGTCATTATTTATTGCACTATAAGCTAGTATAATACCCCAATTAAAAGTTAAACCTAAAAATAGTTGAGGCCAATATGTAATTCTTTTCATGAAAGGATATGTAAAAGCAAGTGTCATTGAAGCCATTCCAAGAACTATAGTTAAAAAATTAAATTGAATTAAAACTAATAAAGCAAAAAGACATAACAAAGAAATGTAACATGCGGATTTAAAAATAGATATTTTTCCAGAAGCAATAGGTCTAAGTTTAGTCCTTTCGACTTTGCTATCAATATCTTTATCAACGATATCGTTAAATATACAACCAGCGCTTCTCATTAAAACTGATCCTAAAAAGAAAAGCAGAAGATAATATAAAAAAAAATTCAAATCATTTTGAAAGTTGTAAGCATAAGCCAAGCCCCACGAACATGGCCAAAACAAAAGCATAAATCCTATCGGTTTATTTAACCTCGTTAAATCAACAAATATTTTAAAATGTTTCATAAATATGACTTGTAAATATCAAACACTATCTTCATAATCAATTTGATTCGATATGGATATAGATTACACAGTAGCAGCGCTGATGTTCCCGGCTATACCTCTTATGATGACAATGTATAGCAATAGATTTCATACTTTAAGTGCACTTATAAGACAAATTCATGATCAGTATACTTTTGAAAAAAAAGTTCCTCCAGAATGGGAGAATCAACTTCATGTTTTAAACAAAAGAACAAATTTACTAAAATATGTAATGGGATTTGCAGCTTTCGGATTTCTTTTTAATATGTCCACAGTTTTAATGTTGTATTTAGATACATTACAAATTGCTAGACTAAATTTTGCTGCATGTTGTATTTGTATGATTGTTTCGATTTTTTTATTCTTACAAGAAATAAGATTATCTAACCAGGCTTTAAAGTTTCATTTGAGCGACATGGACTCCATGAAAAAAGATTTATAATTTCTATTTCATCATTTTTTTTTTAAATAAAGATATACCTTTGGTAAGTTTATGATTGTAGGACTCTTTAAATGTTGAAAGTTGCCATCCCTCCATTCTTAACATAATATCTTTTAAATTTTTTGATTTCCAATCATTATCGGTATTTTCATCTTTCCATATTTTTTTTTCATCCTCTGTTCTTGCACATCCATAACAAAATCCAGAAACTGGATCTGTTTTACATATACTTATACAGGGAGAAACTATTTTATTTTCCTTCACGGTATCAAAATCGCTGGACCAGTTAATTTTCTAGATTCTAAATCTATGTGAGCTTGTTTAGCCTCTGATAATTTATATTCTTTAAAAATTCTTACTTTTATTTTTCCAAACTTTACTTTTTCAAAAATTTGATCTGCTCCAGCTTGAAGCTCTTTTTGATTAGTAAAATAATGACCAATGGTAGGTCTAGTTAGGAAAAGACTTTTGGACTGTATATCTTTTGGAACATCTACTGGATCCAAGGGTCCAGATGCATTACCAAAGCTTACCAGCATTCCTCTAGGTTTTAAGCAAGAAATAGATCCTTTAAATGTATTTTTACCAACGCCATCAAATACTGCAGATACACCTTTATTATTTGTAATTTTCATAACTTCTTTAGAGAAGTCTTCTTTTGTATAATCAATTACATGTTCATACCCGTTTGATTTCGCAATTTCAATTTTATGCCTAGAACCCACAGTGCCAATTACTTTTGCACCAATACTATTAGCCCATTGAGCAAATATTTGCCCGACACCTCCAGCTGCTGCATGAAATAAAATAGTTTCCCCAGCTTTAAGAAGATAAGTTTTTGTTAATAAATAATTTGTTGTTAAACCTTTAGTCATTAAAGTTGCTGCAACTTTATGAGATATTTCATTCGGGATTTTGACTGCAATTTTAGCAGGTATAATTCTTTCTTGGGAGTAAGCGCCAATCGGCATTGATGCGTATGCAATATTATCTCCAGGATTTAGATTTGTTACATTTTTTCCAACTTCGTCAACTTTACCTGAGGCTTCTAAACCAATTCCACTTGGTAAAGAAAGAGGATATAAACCAGATCTATGGTAAGTATCAATATAGTTTAAACCTATTGCCAAGTTTATGACTTTAATTTCGTCAGGACCGGGCGATCCAACTTCAACGTTTTGAACTTTTAAAACCTCTGGTCCACCATTTTTTTCGATAATAATTGATTTTGACATTTGATCGAAAAGTACTTTAACTTTTAGTATTTAGCAAATGTTCCGTTATTATAATCCTGAATTGCTTCTAAAATTTCAGCTTTAGTGTTCATTACAAAAGGACCTCCTCTTGCAATAGGTTCGCCTATCGGCTTACCCGCAATAAATAAAAATTCAGTTCTTTCAGTAGCTATTACTTTAAGTTTGTCCCCTTTCTCTAATAAAATTAAAGTAGAGTTTCCAGTTTTGTTGTGGTTTTTATCTCCAATTACCAACTCTCCCTTCAACAAGTAAATAAAAGAATTATGACCATCAGGAACATCACACTTAAATTCTTTTCCTTTATTTAAAACTATATGAAAATAAATAGGCTCTACATTATGATTTTTTTCAGGACCTATAGCCTTTTCATATTTTCCAGCTATAACTTTTACAGTTTTTTCTGTGTCAGTATGAACCCCAAGATCTTTACTCTTAATATAAAGGTATTCTGGTTTATTTTTTTTCAATTTTGCAGGCATATTAATCCAGAGTTGAAAACCTAAAAGTTTTCCACCTTTCATAGCAGGCATTTCTGAGTGAATAATTCCTCTTCCAGTTTTCATCCATTGAACATCTCCAGAGGCCATTATACCTTTAGCACCTGTGCTGTCCTCGTGTTCAAATTCTCCATTTAACATATAAGTAACTGTTTCAATACCCCTGTGTGGATGGGGTGGAAATCCTGCAATATAATCTTCTTTATTTTCTGATCCAAATTCATCAAGCATTAAAAATGGATCAATATAATCTGCTTCAGGAGTACCTATACTTCTTTTTAATTTAACTCCTGCACCATCCGATGCGCTTAAAGCTTTAATTATTTTTTTAATTTCAATTAATTTCATAATGTTAATATATCTAAACTTTAAATTACCCCAAGTAACTGCGTTAAGTTGTCGATTTCTTTTTTTGGTTTATAGTCTAAGTAATCAAAAACAGATTTATTTCTGTTTACCCAAATAGAATTATAACCATAGTTTCCACCACCAGCAACATCCCAAGTATTTGCGCTTAAAAAAGTTATTTCATCAGATTTGATATTGTATTTTTTTAATGGAAGGTCATAAACGTTTGAGTGTGGTTTGTAAATTTTTACTTCTTCTACAGAAAAGAGATCGTCAAATAAGTTCACCAAATTATTATTCTTCACTAAATCATTTAATAGCTCAGGTGTTCCATTTGAAAGAATTGCAAGTTTATATTTTTTTTCTTTTAATTGTTCTAAAACTTTCTTTACTTCCGGGTATGGAGACAAAACTTTGTAAAGGTCAAGAAGTTCCTTTTTCATATTTTTATTTATATTGAAAATTTTCATGGATTTTTCAAGACTATCCTCTGTGACTTTTAAAAAATCTTTATGCCTTTTCATCAAACTTCTTAACCAAGTATATTCAAGTTGAGTAATTCTCCAAAAGTTTGCAAAAGATTCCCATTTTTCTCCAATTTTATCTTTACATTTTTCAGCAGCTGAGTTCACGTCAAACAACGTGCCATAAGCATCAAAAATTACAGCTTTTGTGTTCATATAAATTTATATATTATGCGCGCCATCACATAATGGAGGATCATTGGTTTGTTTACATTTACAAAAAAAAATTTTTTTTGACTGGTCAGCTAAATATTTCATAGGAGCAAATTCCGTGCCTTTATGAGAACCGTCACAGAAAGGCTGTTTAGCACTAAGTCCACAAGTACACCAAAAATAAGATTTTCCTTCCACAACATTAACACCTATCGGGGCATCTCCAGCTCTTTTACCTTTTTTCACAATAAAGATCCTTTAAATATTTTTAATTATTTATATTATAAAAAAAACAAATGAATATTAGATTATATTATCCTGACAGTATAGTAGAAAATTCTTCAAGCTTGCTGTCTAAGGAGCATACTCACTATATTGCGAACGTTATGAGACTTAAGAGAGGTTCTAACTTAAAATTTTTTAATAAAAATGGAGAATGGAATAGTGAGATTATTTTTTTAGAAAAGGATAGGGTAGAAGTAAAGTTTTTAGAAAAAATTAAAGAACCAAATAAATCATCCAATATTGTGTTAGCAATTTGTTTGGTAAAAAAAAATCCGATGGAAAATATTTTACAAAAAGCAACCGAGCTCGGTGTTAGCAAAATTATTCCAGTTGTTTCTGAAAGAACTGAAGTAAAAGAATTAAACTTTGAAAGAGCTAAAAAAATTGTTGTGGATGCTACAGAGCAATCTAATCAATTTACCCCCCCTGAAATTTTATCTGTAACTAAACTTAAAGATTTTTTACAAAAATTAAGCAAAAGCACTAAACTTTTATTCGCTGATATTAATTCAAATGAAAACTTAAAACCTGAAGATTTAAAAAATTTTGAGACATTGTGTATTTTGATTGGACCAGAGGGTGATTTTTCACCCACCGAAAGAGAAATTATCACTAGAAATTCGTCTACAAAACCATTTAAAATATCTAAAAACATTCTGAGATCAGATACTGCTGTAATAAGCGCGATTTCATTAGTAAATTTTATCAATAACTTTCATTAATTGTCGCATTAATTGAAATTGTGAAATCATCTAAAAGGTGTATACAAACTCATGATTAAAAAAATTGCTTAGACACTTTTCTTAACTTGGTCAACAGCG
>MDSZ01194694.1_pt1 | contig 13037 bp, 20 predicted proteins | sample 811201 | NCBI WGS metagenome assembly MDSZ01 (sample SAMN05326647, study PRJNA326480) | marine metagenome | isolation source: seawater | place: Indian Ocean: North | collected 2010
GCGTTCTCTTTCTTCTTGATCTGCTGAATAGTTAGTCATATAATTTTTCCTTCCTTAAAATATTTTGCTTTACCTTGTGGAGTCCATAAAACTATTTTATTATTATCAAAGTTGTACTCACCATGTCTAAGAATTCTTGCCATCCTTCCATTACGAATTGCATCCTTTAAAGTTTGTCCAGATTTCAAATAAGATTCTAGTACAATCTCCCACATATCTAAAACTGAACCTGTATTTCCGTCCAAAATTTTTCCGGCAGATATTGGACCTACTCCCTGACATCCTTTATAGTTGTCAGTTGAATCACCAACCAATGTTTGATAGAAGAATTTGTAATCTGCTTTATCCTCATCCCAATCAAAAATACACTCTTCCTTAAAATCCCAATGCTTACCCGGAATTGTTAGTAAATCTTTATCTTGACTAACTATAATTCTTTCATCTTTAGATGGTGTAGTTGCAAGGATTCCTATTACATCATCTGCTTCTAACCATTTAACAACTTTAAAAGGATAAGTTTCTTTACAATAATCTAAAGCAGGTATAAAGCACATAGGTTTTCTTCCACCTTTTCTATGACTTTTATACTCAGGATTAACTTCTTTTCTATAATTCTTTTTATCACTAAAACATAACATTACTTTATCTGCTTTAGTTGCTTCTTGAATACTACTTATTTGATCATCAATTATTGTTTTAACTTCTGCCATATCACAATGTAAAGTCCAAGAATCACCTTCCCAATTAATTTCTCTTTCAGAAAGACGAGTAGCCTTATACACAAATATGTCTGCATCAATTAGTAATTCTCTCATGATTCTCTTCCTTTTCTAAGATTACTTTATTTACATATGTTCTTTGATCCATTAGATCATGACGATATGCTTCGTACATATTAAATGAAAAACATGTTATTGTTTTTATATGACTGAATGGTACAATATAAATATATGGAAACTTACATACAAATAAATAATCAAAATCTCCCTGTTTGTATGGATCGGAAATCAGTTTACCACTTTCATGTTTATTCCTTTTTAATTTTAAATTCTCTCTAGTTGAATGTTTCACTTGAATAGTTACCCAATCTTTTTCACCTTTAACTAAAAGATCAAAGGATGCTGAAGTATCTAAAGGAGTACACATAGAATAATCCCACATGTGTAAAAGATACTTTACTAAAGATTCACCTGCCAATCCAAATTGAGTAGGATTAATGTGTAACTGCCCAACTGGAGCCTGATTTATATTCTCCTGTGAGTGGAATCCTGAATTTATATTTCTCTCCTGCAATGGAGATTGCTTTAATTCCAAGTTCTCCAATTCTTTTAACATACTTTCCTTTGACTGAAAGTTGTACTTCATCATGCACGAAAGCTACTTGTGCATAATCTTCTCCGTACTTAAACTCTTTCTGTAGTAGGGAGTGCATCTCAACAATCCATCTTTTACAAATGATTGCTCCTGCTGATTGAAGTAATGTATTAAGTGCTGAATGAGAGGATCGTACTGGTACTTTCCTACCATCTAACCCTATGATAAAACCTTTATCGGCTTTCCTTTGAACTGCATCTCGTAAAGATTTTAGAGCAGGTATCTTAGTTAGAAATTCTTTCTTTAATTTCGCACCTTCTCTTTTCCCTTTCCCCACGATCTGACCAATCTTTTCATTTCCTGCGCCATACAGAAACCCATATATGAAAGTTTTTGCTTGATCTCTTGTAGATAATCCTGCGGCTTTTTGATTAGTCGTATGAATATCGCCTTCCAGTAACATCTTACCGTATGCACCATCATCATACCTAGCAAGGTAATGGCTAAGACAACGCAATTCCAAACCTGATACATCAATGCCCAAAAGTTCCATCTCTGGATCTGCTCGAAATAATGTTCGGCATTCCTTCCCATAGGGTGCGTTAAGATTCGGAACTTGAGCGAGGTTTGGATGCGAGTGAGAGCACCTCGAAGTTTGCGCTCCCATTGTATTAACTTTTCCATGTAGTTTACCTTGATTACAAAGTTTAATCCAAGCTTGATTACCCTCTGCTAATTGGGCAATCCTTTTATTTAACATAAAATACCGAGACATCAATTTTGCTTCTGGATATTCTAATTTATTTAGAACAGTCTCATCAATTTTAGGTTCATTGGAAGGTGTGAATTCTCTAGGTTTCCACCCTCTTAGTTCCTGCAATCGTTTAGCTATATGCTTACGAGAATTAGGATTAAAATCTACAATTTTTATTTTTGAATATGTCCCATTCTTTCGTAGACCTTCATCAATTATCCATGATCCAAACACCTCACCTAATTTCTTAGCTAGTTTAGATCGTTTATCAGCTAACTCACTATAAAGGAGGACTGCATTTTTTTCATCAAAAGTGAAGCCATGTTCTTCTTGAGCCAAACAGATGTTGGATATTTGATGTTCCATTTGAATGGAATCTTTAGGCGGGAGATTTGGCATGAAACTTTCATATAAAATCTCAGTTAAATGAACATCATTTACACAGTAGTCTCTCATTTCTGGAGTGAGTTCCTTAAAGGCATCTTCTTGTTGATTATATGTACCTTTAAATGAACCTAATCTCTCTCCCCATGCTTTTAATGAGTGACTTCCCCAAAGTTTAGCTTCAATTTTTCTAACCTTTGAATCTGATTCTCTAAGATTTGGGTGGATTAATCTTGATAGGATCAATGTATCTAAAATCTGATCTATAGGGATGGTAAATCCATGAAGATTTTTTAATACAATTAAATCAAAACCTAATATATTATGACCTATTATTTTTTTATCTTTTAAATCTTCCAAAGCAATTTTAATATCTTCTTTAGTTTCTGCTATGACAAGATTTCCTGTGGATATGTTACGGTACACAATTAAATGTACCTTAGTAACAGTATCCAATAGACCATCAGTTTCTATATCTAAAATAACCTCTTCCATTTTTACCCTTCCAATTAAAAGTCTTTATTTTCTTCTACCTCTTCAAGTGTGAAATTATCTTGTGATACTTCGATCATTCTTCCAGTATCTTTTGAATACTCTAGAGCATTACAAATTCCTGTCTCTCCTGTCCATCTGTTTTTAAGTATTCTAACAGTAGTTAGGTTAGGATTATCTTCACTCTGTTGATTCCTCTCACAACCTATAACAATATCAGAGAGTTGTGCAATCCCATGAGTTCCTCGTAACTGATTGAGTGAAGTTTGTACTCCTTCCTCATGTCCTCTGTCTCCACTTGGTCTACGTAAATGTGATACAAGTATGAGTGCACATTGTAATTCTTCTACCAAACTTCTAAGTTTAGTCATTACAAAGTCCAACATTCTACGTTCATCACCTCCACTTGTTAAACCAGAGATAACTATACTGATATGATCTAGTATAATACAATCACATTCCATACCTCTAACTAGATAACGGATTTTATTGAAGAGGTGATCAGGTTCTACACTTCCCCAATGATCATAAAGAAATAAGTTACCAGTACTTAGTACATTATCAAATCCATCTTTTAATTCCTCTGAGGAACACTCAATATTCTGTAAATGGATTGGTTTATTTAAATACAATCCAATAAATCCAAGTGCTGTCCTCTTATTATTCTCTTCTAAAGCAAGATAACCTAACTTATGACCTTGTAACATACAATGATAACCTATCTCTCGACATACTTGAGACTTACCTACACCACTTCCTGCTGTAATAGTAACAATCTCTCCTCTTCTCATTCCTTGAGTCATATTATTCAATCCTGAGAAAGGATAAGGAAACGATTCTATATTCTCTTCGTTGGAAATTAAATGCCATAAGTCTCTTCCATCGACAATACCATCAGGTCGCCACACTTGAGCACCCCAAATAGCAGATATTATCTCTTTCTCTCTACCATCTTTTAACATTTCACTTGCATCTTTTAATGGTAGTGTTGCTATCTTAACCTTTCCCGGTGAGAAGAGAGGTACACATTCTTCTATAGCTTTCTTACCTGCTTCATCTTGATCAAACATTAGGACTACTGATTCAAATCCTTCAAGATATTCAATCTCTCTTTGCAGACATCTCTTTGCACCTCCTGCTCCAGAAGCTACTGAAACTACAGGCCATTTGTTACCTTGAGCTTGGGAAACAGACATAGCGTCTAGTTCTCCTTCGGTAACAACTATCATTTTCCCCTTAGAAAAGAGGTTTTTACCAAAAAGATTTGCTTCCTTTGTGTCTCCTATAAAAAGAAAATCTTTATTAGGAAAGCGTAACTTTTGAGCTACCACTTTACTTGATCCTGACTTGCGATAGTTAGCAATCTGTACCTTTTTTCCTTTAAAGGTTCCAGTTTGATAATCCCATTTATTTACTGTGTCCTGTGTAATACACCTTTTCTGTAATGGTATTGTTTCACCTGACACAAAATCCATTTTCATAGTTTCCTTCCTTTGTGAAAATTTTTCACCTGAATCTTTCAGTTGGTGATAACCACAATCCGGTGTGAAACAAAAACCATGACCATCATCATAGATGGCTAAGTTATCTTTTGATCCACAACGAGGACAAGGTACGTGGTTTATACAATTAGAGTCCTCTCTATCTACTCTCTCTCTTCCGTAGTTTTCCATGTTTTATTATCAAGTCGTGATGTTGCCATTAAATCTCCTACATATGTATAACCACACTTACGTAGAAATCCTTTAAATTGATCTAAAACTTCGGTCAATGTTTCAGCCTCAAAAGTCATGTTTATTTGATCAAATTGATGACCTTTGAAATTATCTTTAACTCTACATCTAACTTGTCGGAATGTGTATGACTCTTCCATTTCCATATCTTCCATTGGAATACTCTTCCTATTATATTTTTTATTAGTCTTATGAACTTGTACTCCTCTATTAAGAATACCTTTTGTTTTATTTCCTGATGGTTTTCTTCTACCTTCACGTTGTAACGAGTGTGACATTTTCCTTCCTATTTAAAATCTAACCATGATTGAACATCAAAATATGGACTCACCTTAGTTTCATCTACATCATTAAACCCTTCCACCTTTGCATGTGGGCAAAGAATAAGCAAGGAGTTAATTAGATTCTTTAAAGTCTCCCATTGTTTTGATGTGTAGTTTAAACGAGGTTCAAGACCTGTGTCGGTAGATACTCCACCAATCAGACAGATAGATATTGATTTATCATCTAGTCCCTCTGTATGAGCACCTATCTCATCAAAATCTCGACCAACCTCAATGATACCATCTCTTTTAATAATAAGATGGTGTATCACATTTAAGAAACCTTTTTGTCTATGTATTTTATTCAATGCTTTGACATCAAGATCTTCTTTAGGTGATGTGTTGCTACTATGAATAATTATGTAGCTTGTTTCTTTTCTTTTTATTTTATCCATTCGTTAGGGATTTCTTTATTAGAAAATTTAAAATTATATTTTAACGCCCATTCTTTACAGGTCAAATTTGACCCTTGAACTTTTTTATTCCAATCATAAAAGACCAGCCTAATATCTAGATTAGGATGTTGTTTTTTGATTGCCCTCAAAGTTCGTTGAGCACTCCTTCTAAAGAAACCTTTTGCCTCTATCACAACTCCATTTGGAAGAATGAAATCTGGCTTATATTTTCCTTCAAGGGTATAGCCTAGAGTCAATGTTTCATACTCATAAGCTATACCCCTTTCGTCTAGGAAGGAGCCTAGTCTTTCTTCAAACTGGTTACGAAAACCTTTAGAAGTCCTCATCTTCTTCTTGAAAATCCTCAGAAGTAGAGTCAGAAGAATCTTCAAATCCTTCTTCAGTTTCAAATCCCATATCCGAGATAGGATTGTAAGGGATAAGATTAATAACTTGAACTGCATCCATGTACAAAGTTATTCCTGCTCCACCTTGTACTGTCCATGCAACAGGTCGGAATGAAACTTTAACTTCAGAACCTCTACCTACTGAAACATTACAAGGATTAAGTTTAGAGTCTATCAAACGAATAGTAACTTTCCTTTTTTCTCCATTCTTGGATTTAAAGAAAGGTTTCTGTTTAAATTTGAACAAAACATCATCACCATCTTCCTTATACGGAGGATCAGCAAGTTTCTTTGCTCCTGACTCTTTTTGAGAATCGTCCATCCACCCATCAATCTGAGCCATGAACTTTTTTGCTTCCTTACGGAGCATAGTGAACGCTAACTGATACTCTCCCTCATCGGAAAACTTAGTATTAGGACGTTCAAGATATGCCCATGTTACTTTACCTTTCGGTGAAACTACTCTATCCATATTTAATCTCCTTAAATGAATAATTATTAGTTTAATATTTAAGTTTCTTTCAACTCAAATACTATAAGGGGAGTTAATTAACTTTTAACAGAAAAAGTATTTAGAATCAAGTACTTCTGTTATATCTAACTCACCTTTCTTTGGTGGATTTGGAACTTTATCCACTACCTCTAATGCTGATTTTTTAAATTCTTCAAGAGCATCAAAGTCTTGGTACAGTTTAACAAATGCTTCTCTTAATAATTGTGCTAACTTTGGAGTGTTTGTTGCATGTGTACCATACGAGTCATGTATCATCTGATATGAGGTGATTCCCTCTTCCACACACATATTAACTGTGAAAGTTAATGCACACGCATCCAACGAGTGTACAAAGTTAGGAGCAGATCCATTAACTGCTCTTCTATTATCTATTCCTGTATCATCTTCTATTTGTACAGTCGGTTTAATCAGTACTCCATCAATATGCGTGAATATCTTCTTCTTTGTAACATCTTTATACTGTTGATGTATAATCATACCAGATGGTATGTACCATATCAAGGGATAATTTTGTTTACTTACTATACTTGATACTTTTCTAATCCAATCCATTGCTTCCCTTGCACTAACTACCACCTCTGTAATTGCATTCCAAACTTTTGTGGTTATCCAATTAACAGGAATGTACAACGGTAGATTCTTATCCCAAGGCCATTCTTGACCTTCATATATACAATCCCTAATATACTCTTCCACATAACTTCTACAAGAGAATCTTGTTCCACCATACGGAACTACCATGACAGGTCTTTTGGTCATTTTTCTGTTTATTAAACCAGAATTTAACCATTTTTCTGCCATTTCATCACCATTCTCCATATCTTTTCGTACTTCTCTTAAAACACAGTCAGCAACGTCTTGGTATATATCTTGTGGCTCTTTTCTATTCATAAGATTTGTAGCTTTTCCACCTATCTTACACCTTAACATTGCTGAGTAGTGCTGTAAACCATTGTTACTTCCATCTAATGCTATTGGGAGACTAGATTTGTAACCGAATCCTTCCTTTTTAAATCCTGCCCATTCATGACAGAATGCTAAGAATAACCAAGGATCACCTGCCCTTTTCCAAAATTCACAATCTAATTCGTTTTTAGATGCTCCTAGTATTTGTTCTTCATGCTCCTCTACCCATTTTATTCTCTCATCTAATGTTAGCTTATCCACTCCCGCACAGTTTGCACCATGTATTGCTAACCAATTTGCTTGTTCTTGGTTCTCAATAGGTAAGGAATTAGAGAAAGTAAGTAAAGCTTTTGCGTACTCTGTACCTTGTGGAGTCAGAAAGGAAGATACAGTATACTTTCTTCCTCTGAAGTCTACTTGGTAAGGGAAATAGAGACCTTCGTACTTAGAGAACTTTTCTGCCATTGAAATAGTTCGCATAAACTGTAAGATTTTAGATTTTCTCCTTACATTCTCAGCATAACATTCAGAAGCAACAGTTTTCCAATCTATAAACTTTTTGTACATTTCCTCACTCATATCCTTCTTCTTCATACCTCTCGGTGCTGGACATGGTGGTACAGTCGCCTCACTTCTGTCAGGCATAGATCCAATACTCATTCCTAATTTCCATGCCTCCTGCATCGTTTTAAGAACTTTCCTGTTTACACACCATTTAGTATTCTGGAGGGCATTGACTGAGCTATATTCTTGGCTCATGTCATGATAAGTTATCTCACTTGCTATATTTTTATTACTTGTTTTGATAAATGAGACTCTATGTGTTAAATACCCTCCACTATAAGGAGAAGTCCACTCTTTAGGAGTACATACCATTGGTGAATAAGCCGGACTTAATATTTCACCTTTACTATTTATCTTTTCAATCCATTCTAATGTGGTATCTGTTGGAAGTACAGTTAATTCTTTCTTTTTCCTTCCTTTTGTCATGGTAACTACCTTCACAAGTCCAGTAGATCGCACTAATATGTCCACACACTTCAATCCTACTTGAATACGTTCAGTAACTGTCCAAGTATCAGTCTGATCCACTTCGATCTTGTGTTTACAATGTTTTAACAGACCATACCTACGATAATGCCTTGATGCTGATCTTTTTCCTACTTGTTTCTTTAAATAGTCAAAATATTGTCGATCACCATCTCTGTAAAGGTTGAACTTTACTTGATCTTCTAACGCTTGTCCTATTTTAAAGGCTAAGTTAGTCAACTTCTGAGACTTTGATATTCCGTCCATCACAGTTCTAAGACATATAAATGCTGATACTTCACTCGCAAGCATTGCTAGAAACGGTGCGGCAAGTGCCTTTCTACCTGCTCCACCTTGTAAAGCTTCAGCAATAAACGAATCAATTTTTCTAGAAAATTTATCCACACTCTGCTTCATCAACAATATACCATGAAGAGAGGTTGACTCAGAACTAGAGCTTTTGGCCTCTCTTACTTGTTTTCGGAATTTCTCAATTCCAAATTCAACCATATCATCTTCTAACTTTTTTTGCTCTTCAAATATGTTCATGCCTTCCTTTTTATTAGATGAATAAAAATAACCAATTAAAACTGACAATATATAGTAGACTTAACATAAATACAAAGTATATTATAATATATCCCATTTCTCTCCATTAAAAGTTATCAATTTCGTCTGGTACATCCTTAACGTGTTTGATATGTATTGCTCCTCCTTCCCAACAATAGAAGAGGATAGTAAATATAGAAAAAACCAATCCCATTAAGAACCCGAACCCAAATATTGCAAAGAATACCAATATATCCGGTAAATTTAACATCCACATATTAATTTAATAAATGTGGTCTTAGAATAGGTTGATACTCTACTTTTTGACTAGAATCTACCCAAATATTCCATTCAGCACCTTCATTCAGGAGTTTTAGCAGGTTCTCAGTCAATTCAAAGGCTACTTGTTCCAACGAAAATTGTGGTGTATCCTCTATCACAGACTCAAACTCTATTTCTCCCTGTGTGAAAAATATCCCACTACTATCAGGCATTTCTGAAAATGCTAAATCATAAGGATTTATAGCTTCATTAAGCACATTAAATAAATCTAAATAATTACTAGCTTTGAAAATACCTAGTATGGATCGTTGATTAAATTCACCTTCAATGAACTCTTCATCGTTACGATGCCTTACTATATAAAATTTCATTTATTTACCTTTCTAGCTTGTTTATGTAATTCTTCTAGCCTTTTTAAATGTTCTTTTAATAGCTGTTCTTTTGATTTCTTATTATTTACCTTATCCAGTAAGGCCATATCAGTTCACCTATCTCAGTTTTATGGATTTCAAATCTAGGAACAGCTTGAAAAATCACCCTTCGTTCCCTTGCCGATTTGTATAAAGCATTCACTAAATGTTGAGGATTCATATCTTCAATAGCTACTTGCTTACCTAATGAATCACTATTATAAAATATAGTGAGTTTAGTATTTTTTTTCTCTTCCATATCAGTTCCTATATTAGGGTTAAAGTAATGAGGTTCGTAAACTAGCTATAGCCGATTATAACCTAAGACTTCCCCTCTGAGTTGTATGCCCAAGTCTTTATGATGTGGACTGTACACTTATTACGTTAATAACCACGATCATCTATTTAATCATTCCATCCTTCATCACTTGCACCACGATCCGAGTCTGGCTCATGGTACTTATCTAAGTAGGGAAATTGATAATCCTCATCATCCCCATGAAATGATTTGTCCTTTTTATCATCCATTATCTGCCTTTCCAAAGATTCTTTTTGGTTTATGACTCATCCAAGTACCTTTATCTAGTAATACTTTTAAATTATCCCTACACTCATCGGAACATACATGCACATGACCTTTTGGATTATTCCACCAAGAACTCACATCATGCTTTGATCTTACATGGTGTTTATAACAAAATGAACATATCATACGCTTGCCTATATAAAATTAATCTAGCTACTTTATGATGCTCTCCGCTTCCACGCATCCCCACCCTGCTATCCACACTAGATTAATAGTTGTTCTGGTGGGCAAGGTAGGAGTTGCACCCACTTTGTCATTCGACATCTGATTTACAGTCAGATTGCTTTCTCCATTGCATACTTGCCCAATCTGTACCCACCCTAGCCCGAACTTACGTTCTCGCACAAGTTTAATGTATTCCCCCGACTAACTGAGCCTTTGGACTTACTGCTTTATAGCCATCTCAGTCGCCTCCACCTACATTCTATATTAGGGATGGAAGTCTGCACTCTCCCAATAGCTGTAGTTCTCCTACTATTACTAGTTTAAATCTGTCCAAGACATCTTAAATGGTTCTTGTACAATTTTTACACCTAAGTTATGTATGAAATCTAAATCTCCCAATGAGAGAGTCTTTTTATTTAGCCTCTCTGCGTAGTCTCTTCCTAATTTATTTGTAGGGTAGATACGTTTCATACCATACTCATGTCTTTCTTGTATGGTAATTTCAAGCATATTCCTTCCTTTCTAAAGTTTAGACTATCTCCATATACTTTCATGTACAGCAGATACATCGAATGGTGTAGGAAAGTGTTTCGGATAGTCTACTGATCTGTCAGTACACCATACATTCCACAAAAACTTACATCCTCCTACATCTTTACATAGTTTAATATATTCTATTGCCTTCCTACGCTTCACTGCATCTGAATTACCAGATGTTTGAAACTTTGAAGGTGTACCAACAGATGCGTCAACATCTGGTAGAAATTTACGGATATTGTGAACATCCATGCACCCTACCTTTCCTGCTACCAATTGGCAAGTAAAACCTGCTTTTGGCAGTCCTAGACCCGGAACTTCGAGGAAAAGAAGAATCATGTCAAGTTCCATATCCTTTTTATTGGAACGTATAATCTGCATCATACGATTGTAAAGATCTTTCCTATTCTTTCTTACATAGACTAGACCAGTCTTTTTATTCCCCCAAATCCAAGAAGAGTTTAAGCCACGTTTACGATATTCTCGCATCATACGAGGTAACATACTCGTCTGTACTCTGATAGTTGAGAATACAAAAGCTATCACTAATTCTAAGTTTTTAGGACTCGTCTGTGCAAATCTACGAACCATCGGATTATGATGATTGTACATTTGATTCCTTCCTTACGAGTGAAAGTAGCGTGAACATTGCTATTAGGCTTTTTGCTCTCGTTTCCACGTTAAAGCTGGTTACACGGCTTCACAAACCCTCGCCAACATCCTGCCATCATCTAGTAATTACTCCAGAATCCCATACGATGTATCCCTACACCGTCCTCACCAGCTTATATTTTATTGTGGGCGTGGCTCTTATGCTCTCCAAGATGATACACGCTACTAAAATTTACTAGTTCCCATCATAGAGGAATAAACAACTTTAATGTTAAAGTTTAGTTAGAATAGTAGAGTGAACCTTCCAGTTAGAAGGTGAGGACTCTAACCATGATTCAAGTTAGACTGATAACTCTAAACCGGGTGCACTCTCTCCTAGATCATAACTTCACTAGCGAACAGTTTAACACTCTACTAAATTATTATTTATCCTCTTGGTGAATGATACACATCAAAATGTGTAGCTTCTTTTTTTATACAATGCATTGGATGGTACTTCCTTCCACCATGAATATTTCTCCAACGAACACGTATATCTGAACGGTTGCATTTAAACCTTGCAACTGCTAATTGACGAGCAAATTCCAAATTAATTTCTGAATATGGAACCATTCTTGACATAGACACATATGGACGTGAGTCCTGTGTAGTTTTTAGTATTTCTACTGTATTCATATATTCCTTCCTAGTGATTATTCCTCTAGGATAGGAACTAGCATTGAATCAGTTTGTATCTGTTATGGATCATAGCAGGTTTATTAATCTAATATAGTTGATTTGTTAGGGTCAACTTTAAAAACTTGCTCTTTTTCACCTACTATTGTGGAATTAACCACTTCTGTAGGATGTATTGTAATAAATTTAGCTGAATCTATTACATTTTTTGCGTATTCATCTCCCAGTTCCCATGATCCATAGGTATTTGGAGATTTAACTGCTACAAACCACCTAGCAAGTGGATTTGCTTTCTCTTTACTTGGTGCTTGGTATTTTTTTAGAACTCTCCAAGTCCAAGACTTGTCAGCAGTTGTATACGTTTCGTAAGGGTTGTCAACATTACGCATTTTACCACAAGGATTTTTCTCCCTAACTTTCCTAGTTGCCATATTTTCTCCTTCTTAAACGAAAATGTTTACGTTTAGACATGGCACTCCAGAAACCTGACATTTTAGGCTTTACTCCCTCTGGAAGTGATGGTATATTGACCACTCTCAGTTCAGTTGTATTCTGAATTTGCAACTCTGCAAGTTGAACTAGTGACATAGTTGTATCAAGTGCTAGTCCTCTTGGCTCATTGTATTTGAATCTAGCCATATCTACTCCATAGTGATAGAGCCATGATCCATAAAAGATACAAACTGATAAACTCCAGATTCAATTTTCAAAGATCTAAAAAACTTGGTATTAATTCAAGCTAAGTAGAATTTGTAAATAACTTGAATCGGTATTGACTTTGCGTATACCCTTTAAACTAAGCTAATTCATAATTTAAGGATATACTAGCAAATTAGCTTTTAAGTTGAATGACCGGATCGGTAGCGCTTGGCGTTTAACTTGGTTTGGCTAATTTGTTGACTACAATCTTCTCACAGGTAGAAAAAGAATGCAAGTTTTTTTTAAGTTTTTTTTTATTGTAGCAATAGCA
>MDSZ01018975.1_pt1 | contig 13036 bp, 10 predicted proteins | sample 811201 | NCBI WGS metagenome assembly MDSZ01 (sample SAMN05326647, study PRJNA326480) | marine metagenome | isolation source: seawater | place: Indian Ocean: North | collected 2010
AAGGCGCACCTCTAGGAGAAGGATCGGTGGCGGCGGTGGCCGAGGTGGCGGCGGTGGCCGAGGTGGCGGCGGTGGCCGAGGTGGCGGCGGTGGCAGGGGCAGGTAGCTGGACTTCCTAGAGAACGCTGATACAGAAAGGCCCATCCAAGCGACCGTGGACGAACAGTGGGGAGAGGTCCCGGAACTCGAGGGCGCTATAGCGGAAGAGAATTGGATCGAGGTAGAGCCAGAGGTCTCTATAAGGACGATATTTTGGAAGCCTGAGGGGGATATTGACCCTGTAGAGGGGCCAGTTGTGATGGTTCCTGGGTGGGGCTCTCTTTTTGAGGGGTGGAGACCTCTAGTTTCGGAGTGGGTTAGGCACAGGCAACTTATCTATATCGAGACAAGGGAAAAGGCCAGTGCTAGGATAAACAGAAAATTGTCGAAGGAGGACTTCTTGTTGCACAAGCATTCAGAGGACATTTCTACTGTCCTAGAGACACTGGGAGTGAGTCAATCTGAGGTTGATTGGTTCTCCTCATCCCTAGGATCTACAGTTTTGATCGATGCTTACCAGAGAGGATTTCTGGGAGGGAGGAGTTCCATTCTTCTAGCGCCTAATCCTGACTTCGAATTTCCTCTGTGGGCCAAGGCAATCATTTACGCACCGCTTCCCATGTTCGTCTACAGGAAAATGGTAGGATTCGTAGCTTGGGTAGTTGATAGGCGGACGAAGGAGGAGGGTCAGAGGATCCGTTATAGGAGGTCTTTGCTAGCACAGAACGTTCCTAGAATGGTCAGATCTGCTAGATGTATGGGGAGGTACAACCTGCCTGCCGATCTTTCTTCGATAGCCATTCCCTGTGGGGTAATGACGGCAAAATCTGACACATTGCACGATTTCGACAAAGTCCAGAGGGTTGTTGACTCCATTCCGAATTGTAGACTCATCGAGGTCCCTTCGAACCAGTACGCACATGAGGCCGGAGTTCTCAAGGAGATAGGGGAGTTCCACTCCTCCCTTGGTTAATTGAGCAAATATTCCATCGATTCCCTGATGAATGGTTGCCTAACCGAGCGGAACGAGTGGTATGCGAACAGAGTCATCCTCCTTCGAAATCGCTCGGATAGTGCGAGAGCTATCCGATATGATCGGATCCAGAGTCAGAAAGTGTTACCAGCCCCACTATGAGCAGATTGTAGTAAGGCTGAATCGGAAGGGCCAGCCATCTACGGATCTTGTAATCGTCAGAGGGATGAGGGCCTATGCGTCGAACAGAGACCGGCCCATGCCTCCACAACCCTCACAGTTTGCAATGATACTCAGAAAGAACCTGAACAACTCGAGACTAGTGGAGGTGGAGCAATTCGGGTTCGACAGAGTAATTCGGATGAGGTTCGAGCATGGGAGGGGGCGATTGAGTCTCGTGATCGAGATGTTCAGAGACGGAAACGTCCTTCTTCTGGATGGGGATGACGTCATCATTAGGCCTCTGACTCATGCCAAGTACGCGAGTCGTTCTCTAAAGCAAGGAGTCCCATACAGACCTCCCCCCGAGGCCGTTGATCCTAGGACAATTGACAGATCCGATCTAGATAAGATACTTGATGAGAGTGATCACACACTAATCAGGACGCTTGCATCCAGAGTTAATCTGGGTGGGAAATATGCTTCTGTAGCATGCTCAATCGCAGGATTACCAGAGGAGATTTCTGCTAGCTCCCTGTCAATGGATCAGAGGAAGTCTCTGAAATCGGCATTCGATGAAATGTTACATGATCTTGAAGAGGAAGGAGGAGCGAGCATCTGGCTAACGGATAGCAGCTCCAAGGAGTCTTGGGAGGCTTCGGACAACGAGTCTGAGAGAGACTCTGCATCTGCGGGAATTGTAGATTTCTCCCCAATCAATCTCCCTGGAATGCCAGAAGAGTCACGAGTGGAAGTTCCCAGCCTCTCTTATGCATACGACTGCGTATTCGGTTCTCACGATGCGGCCGCATTTATTCGAAGAGAAGAGGAGAAGTTAGTTGAAAGTGGAGGCAGGGCAGAAGACGAGGGGGCCAAGCTTTCTCGAAGAGCGTCTCAGCAGAAGGCAGCAATAGACAAGTTCAACCAAAGAGCGGTTATAACCCAGAATCTCGGAAAGGAGATCCAGGAAAACTGGGAGCATGTGGACTCAATAATCTCTCAACTGAATTCAGCAGTTGAGGAACTTGGTTGGCATGATGTGGCAGATATGGCCTACGAGGTGGATTGGATTGACAGTGTTGATCCCTCCAAACATACAGTAGTAGCGTTCCTTCCAGATGATGATGGTGAGCCAGGGGCAAGCGTGACAATAGAGGTTTCCAAGACGGTTCATCAAAACGCTCAGAGATACTTTGAAGAGGCTCGCGTGCAGAAGGACAAGGCCAAAGGTGCTCAAGCGGCTTTGGACAACACAGAGAAATCGAGAGAGAGAGTTGAGAAGAGGGCTGCAAAGGAGGCTGCTTCGGGAAGGCTGAGGGGAACAAAGAGGGCTAGAAGATTCTGGTTCGAAAAGTACAGATGGGCCTTTGTATCCGGGGGGCACTTTCTAATCGGTGGAAAGGATGCAAAGGGCAATGACGTTCTGGTCAGAAAGCATCTTTCTGCCAGTGATCTTTACTTCCATGCAGATCTTCACGGGGCTCCTTCCTGCTCTCTAAAACTCAAGGATGGTCTAGTTCTGAGTAATGGCCCAAAGGGAGTCGTCCCTGATGGCATTACTCCATTACAGATCTCGCAAACCCTAGGAGAGGGTTTGGATGATGCTAGGGATCTAGATGGCTTCGTACTAGCAGAGGCAGCGCAGATTGCAGTATGCTGGTCCAGAGCTTGGGGGAGTGGTGGGGCTGCAGCCACTGCCTTCCACGCCAGGTCTAGTCAGGTCTCAAAGACAACGGAGACTGGGGAGTCTCTTGCCAAGGGATCCTTCGTAGTGAGAGGCAAGAGGGACTGGCATCGTGACCTGCCGCTAGAGCTCGCAATAGGACTGGGCGTGGTTAATGGGGTTCCTATGCCCGTCTCCGGAATCCCAAGGACAATTTCTGAGTTATGCGAGAGGTGGGCAAAGATTAGTCCCGGGAGGGAAAAGAAGGAAAGCGTAGCGAACAAGATCTCTAGGGCAACTGGCCTTGCACAGGACGACGTTCTCTCGTGCCTACCCCCCGGGGGATGCAAGGTAGAGGATTTCGGACTAATTCAACTCTGATTTCTATTTCTCCATTCTGGACTTGTGATGGCATACATCGCAGAGTCAGTGAAGTGGTCATAGAGCCATTCCCTATCCTTAGAAATTCCCTCCAACCTCATCCCAAGCCTCTCAGCCACAGCTCGACTAGAATTGTTATGAACGGCTGCCTCGATTACGGATCTATGGAGCCCAAGATCCGAGAAGCAGTGCTCAATCAGTCTTGAGCATGCTTTGGTCACTATGCCCTTTCCTGATGACTCCTGAGAAATCCAATAACCTAATCCGAAGCTCCTGTTATTCCAGTCGACCCAATTCAAGCTCACTACCCCTACAATTGCTCCATCAAGACGGATCAAGTATGTCCTTTGGTGGTCCTTATTTTCTGACAGGTTTCGTATCATAGATAGCTCGTCGTCAACTGAAACAACATCGTCCAACCATGGAAGCCACTTCCTGAGGTATGCTCTGTTTTCGTCCACTTTGTAATACAATTCATTTGCATCTGACTCTTTTGGCGAGGAGATTTCCAATCCTTCCTCGATTAGGAGGATTTTTGCTGGCTCGGGACGAACAGAGTTCGAGTCTGTGAACCATTCTTCGTTGCCAGACACGATTTGTCGGGCGGATAGGGGCATTTTAGTGATTCTAATGTGGCGACAAGCCTTCAAGTGCCATCCCTCATGGGTGTGATATGGGCGACTACGGCGAGTCAGGTAACAAGACGTACGGAGACTACCTAAGACTTCACGATTTGTTGAAACTTCAGGGAGAGAGTGAAGAGATATCCTCCGACGAGATGCACTTCATCATAGTTCACCAGACCTTCGAGTTGTGGTTCAAACAGATAATCAGAGAGCTCTCCGAAGCCCGGGACATTCTCAACCAAGTACCGGTGCCAGAGGACGATGTTCCTCGGGCAGTGGATCATCTCTCTCGAACTACTGAGATTTTTCGTCTTATGGCCGACCAGTGGACTGTCCTTGAGACACTAACCCCCCAAGGCTTTCTATCTTTCAGGGATGGGCTTGGTACTGCATCCGGATTCGAGTCATTCCAGATGAGGGAGTTTGAGGCTCTATTGGGCCTCGAGACTGAAGACAGAATGTTTGGAGTGGACCCGTTGATGGCTTTCAGGAAGCTCGCTGAGAGGGGTGGGGAAGACCGGAAAGTTCTGGAGAGGCTTGAGGTGAGACTGGAGGAAGACTCACTCTACGACTCGCTGATGAGGTGGATCGAGAGGACGCCGATTATGGGCTCTTCTTTCGGTAGCGAGGGAGACCATGAAGCTGTGGAGGAGTACGTTAGATCCCACCTAGAGTCTCATCGGAGAATGGGGGATAAGGCTGTGGAGAGGATGGAGTCGGTTGGAGATAGGGGATCCGGTACCGCGAAAGAGAGGATGGATTCCGCTCACGAATCTGCCATCTCCTTCCTAATTCCCAAAGGAGAGGTTAGCAGATCTCGTGCTGGTCTACTTTTCATCGAGTCTTACCGGGAGCTGCCCCTTCTGACTTGGCCTCGGAGACTCATAGACACATTCGTTGAGCTGGAGGAGTCGATGGCCAAGTGGAGGCACGACCATGCCAGGATGGTTGAGAGAATAATAGGCAAGAGAGCCGGAACAGGTGGAACCAGCGGAGTAGACTACCTCGATGCCACTTCTAGGTATAGGATTTTCAAGGATCTCTGGGAGGTTAGGACTGTTCTTGTAAAGCCACAGGATAGGCCCGAATTAAAGAATGCAGAATTTTACGGTTATTCTGCTGACACTTAAGTTGGGATCTTCCCGAGAAACTCGTAATCGAGTCATTGAAGGATGGGTATTCTTTCGCGTACCCATGCCTGATGCTGTTATCTGTGCTTACGCAAGGACCCCTTTCGGCAAATACAAGGGCGCTCTATCCAAATATTCAGCAGTGGAACTAGGGACCTTGGCAGTAGAGGAGCTTCTCAAGAGAGCGGAAATAGACCCTTCGAGCGGTCTTGTAGATCAAGTCTACATGGGTCAGGTCCTACAAGCTGGTTCGGGACAAGCTCCTGCAAGACAAGTAGCGATTGGGGCAGGTCTTCCGGTGACCACACCCTGTACAACCATCAACAAGGTCTGTGGATCGAGCCTCAAGGCGGCAATGATTGCTGCTACGGAGATTATGGCAGGAGTCTCAAACATTGTTGTGGCAGGAGGGATGGAATCCATGAGCAATTCACCCTACATTGCAAGAGGGGTCAGCAAGGGCGAAAACGTGCCTTTCTCATCCCTTGATTCTGTGATGATGCAAGACGGCCTAAATGATGCATTCACTGGGGAGTCAATGGGTAATACAGGAGAGACTGTGGCTATCGAGCATGGCATTACCAGAGAGCAATCCGACTCTTTTTCGATGCGTTCACATTACTTGGCGAACAGAGCGTGGGATAATGGTTGGCTGGGGAAGGAGGCGTTTCCTGTTGGTTCCCTCGAGAGGGATGAGGGGATTAGGCCCGAAACCAATCAAGAGGTCTTATCCGGCTTAAGGACGGTTTTCAGGGATGACGGGCAGATAACTGCAGGAAACGCTAGTCAGGTTTCAGACGGTGGCTCGGCTATTCTAATTGCCTCAGAAGAGGCAGCAGATGAATTAGGCCTACCTGTTCTTGCTAGGATCGTTGGATTCGCAACCTCGGGAGTCGAGCCACATAGGGTGATGTCGGCGCCTATTCCAGCGGTGAATAAGCTGTTGGAACTGACTGGAATGGAAATCGAGGACATTGATATCGTGGAGCATAACGAGGCCTTCGCATCAGCATCTTGCGCAATAAGGAGCTCGTTTTCGTTCCCGGAGGATTCGTTCAATCCCCATGGTGGAGCAATCGCAATCGGTCATCCTCTAGGTGCCACTGGAACCCGCTGTCTGATGACTCTAATCAACGCCCTTGATCGCACAGAAGGGAGGAGAGGAGTGGTCTCTGTCTGCCTCGGTGGGGGCAACGCAGTAGCCATGATGGTAGAGATGCCCTAGCCAACCACCTTGCCTTTGTGAGTCATAGACCTTATTTGGGGGTCTCCGGTGGCCCGCCCGATGGTTGAGCCTGTACGAACACACACTCGCTTCGAAAAAGCCAGAATTATCGGAGCTAGAGCTCTTCAGATTAGCATGGGAGCACCTCTCTTCGTTAGCGAGGAAGAGCTAAGAGAGAAGTTTAGAGACGAGTTAGTCCAGCTCTACGGGGTTGATGATGCCAAGGAGAAAGTCGTTCTTGATCCGATGAAAATCGCAACTCTTGAGTACGAACAGAATAGGATCCCTATCGACATTGATCCTCACTTCGAGGAAGAGTGAAGACTCCCTACCTCCTACAAGGGACGATTGAATGGTTTCCTTGGAGTCGTCGAAGAGGCTTACGACTTTCCTGTTGGCAATTACAATTGTTGTAATGGCCTTTGGCGGCCTAATTAGAATTAATGATGCTGGAGAGTCATGTCCTGATTGGCCAACTTGCTTCGGATCGTTTGGGTTTGACATTTCCCCTGAGGAACAAGAGAAATGGTGGAGTGAGAATCCGGATGAGGTTGATTCAAGAGGTTCTGCCCACAGATACACTACCTTCCAGATTTTCACTGAGTGGATTCACCGACTACTATCTGCAGCTGTTCTTGGACCATTGGTTCTCCTGAACTGGTACCTCCTTAGGAAAAACGACGATTCTACTGGCGAGATTAGCTTCGCATCTGCAGTCTCCGTTTTTCTTATCGTCTGGCAAGGAGGAATAGGATGGTTAACTGTAGAGATGGACAACCTTCATTGGAGTGTCGCACTGCATCTGACTTCTGCACTGTTTTTCTCAACTAGTCTGATTTGGCTTTGGCTTTCAATTTGTAGAGCAGAAGAATCGGTCCCATCATGGATTAGCTTTGATTCCGAGTCTTCGAAAAGATGGTTAACATGGATTTCTCTTCTCTCATTGGGAGCGTTTCTATCTATCTTCTCAGGAACATTCGTATCTACCCAAGAGGGTGCTAATCAGGCATGCGGAGTGAGTGGTTTTCCAGATTCTTGGCCACTCTGCGAAGGTGAGCTGATCAAGCCAATTGATGACTTTCTTGCTCAGGCAAAGATGATTCATAGGTGGTTTGTTGGTGTAGTTCTGACTTCCTTCATTGTAGCATCCTACAGTGCCCTCAAGGAGTCCAAGGATGGAAGAGGTGGTTCCCTTGTTTCGTGGATTTGGGCTTCCACGGCTCTTTACTCGGCCAATGCATTAATTGGAGCAAGTTACATCCTAACTTACGACATGGAGGAAGGATTCTTTGAGTTTCTCTCTCTGGTACACCTTATGCTAGCCTCTCTAACCTTCCTAACTCTAGCCACAGCTTGGCTAGGGTGTACAACTGAAACGGATGGTGAATAATTATGTCAGGCTCTGTTTCAGACTTCGTCTCACTTACAAAACCGAAGGTTGTAATCCTGCTTCAGATCACAGCTATTTGTTCTGTAATGATCCATGAGGTAGAGGGATCGGAGCTTGGATCAAATTCGATTAGGACAATGTTACTTGTTCTGGTTGGGGGTTACTTGACCGCTGGTGGAGCAAATGCGATCAACATGTGGTACGATAGTGATATTGACCCCAAAATGAGTCGTACTTCAAAGAGGGCAATTCCCCAGGGAAGGGTGAGCCCCGGTTCTGCACTGGCATTCGGAGTCATTGTTTCGATATTGGGAGTTTTATGGTTTTACTTCCTTACTAATTCTGTTGCTGCAGTTTGGTCCGCGTTAAGCATCCTTTTCTACGTCCTAGTTTACAGTATGTGGTTGAAAAGAAGAACTCCTCAGAACATAGTTATTGGAGGGGCTGCGGGTTCAACTCCTCCGATAATTGGTTGGGCTGCTTGCGAGGATTCCCTATCTGTTTCCCTTGTCTCATTAAATTCCCTCTTGGAGTCGATCTTCGACCTTGGAAGTCTTATGCCTTGGTTCATGTTCATTCTTATTTTCCTCTGGACCCCTCCTCACGTCTGGGCACTAGTACTCTACCGCTCAGATGAGTACGCAGAGGTTGGAGTTCCTATGATGCCTGGCGTTAAGGGCAAGGAAAGGACGATTGTAGAGATGAAGATCTATTGCGTAATGCTGGTATTTCTCTCTATGGCTGCGCCTATGTCACTTGGTGGGGTAGATTCTGGAGATTGGGTTTTCTATGTCCTTGGATTGACCGCAGTTATACTAAGCCTGTGGTATTCATCGACAATATGGAGGATCGATATTACTGAGAGTACAGATAAGTCTGGGCGAATTAGCAGTGCCGCTAGATCTTTCTTCTTGTCGATGTTATACTTGGCACTGATGTTTGTAGTTCTGGTAACTGCGAGCTTCGGGTTAGTGGGGTCGGTACTCGGAGCAGGCATATCAGTTATCGCGATTGGAAGGGTCGAGCTCCTTTCTGGCCAATAGTCAACCCGATGGTTTGAAACACCGAGCGAGCCATGAGCATACGGGGTGAACCGGTGGAAGAGCGAGATTTGATTTACGACTGGAACGATATTGGCTACGATATTGGCCGTGATGAGTCCAATCACCCACACGAGCTATGGTTCGACGATGAGACCCTGAGGGACGGTTTGCAAAGCCCTAGCGCAAGAAACCCTCCAATAGAGCAAAAGCTCGAATTGATCGACTACATGGAGAGACTGGGTATCCAGAAGGTGGATCTGGGGCTTCCTGGGGCTGGTCCTTTCCACGTGGATCACATTGATGCGATGCTCTCCCATATGGGGGACAACGAATATCAGATCAGACCCGGTTGCGCAGTCAGGACCGTTGTCGCAGACATTGAGCCCTTGGTCGATCTACAAGCAAAGCACGAACGCCAGATTCAGGCTAGTGCCTTCCTAGGTACCAGTCCTATCAGGCAGTTCGCGGAGAACTGGACCATGGACAGGATTCTATCTACAGCAGAGTCGGCTGTTACATTCGCCGTGGACAATGATATCCCCGTAATGTTCGTGACGGAGGACACCACAAGGAGCAAGCCCCAAGAGATCAAGGAGGTTTACTCGCGAGCAATAGAGCTCGGTGCGGATAGGATTTGCGTCTGCGACACTTGCGGCCATGTTACCCCAAATGGGGTGAGGAAGCTACTTGGCTTCATCCAAGATGAGGTGATTCCGGACTCAGGTGTCAAGAGAAGCGACATAGAAGTTAACTGGCATGGACATCAAGACAGAGGTCTGGGGGTGGCGAACAACCTAGCAGCATACGAGGCGGGCGCTGATGTGATTCACGGTACGGCACTTGGTGTGGGAGAGAGGGCAGGAAACGCACCACTGGATCAGACTCTAGTAAACCTCAGCCTCATGGGAGTAATCAAAAATGATCTGACATCCCTAAACGAGTACATGCAGAAGGCTCACGATTACGTAGAAGTTGCACTTCCGCACAACTACCCAGTCTTCGGGGAGGATGCGTTCGAGACCGGGACAGGGGTTCATGCGTCTGCAGTAATCAAGGCGATGAAGAAGGGAGACAGCTGGTTGGCTGACAGAGTATACTCAGGAGTCCCTGCTGGGGATTTTGGTCTACAACAAGTGATTAGGATAGGACACATGAGTGGGAGGTCGAATGTGATACACTGGCTAGAGAGAAACGGATATGAAGCAGAGGATGATTTAGTGGCTCACATGTTTGAAGTGGCCAAGAGTAAGAGGAGGATGATGTCGGATGAGGAAGTTCACAAGGCAATTTCGGATTTCACAGATTCCTAGTCGAGAGTACAGTTTAATACGGTAGAAAATATCTCGAGGAGCATGAGGCCTAGGATAGTAGCCACGGCAGTTCTTGCCGCTTTAATTTTGATAGCGGCACCAGCACAAGCTCAAGAGGAAGAGGAAGAAGAGGAGAATCTGATCATAAATGTGGTGTTGCCGTTATCCTTGGCGTTCATCATGTTCTCACTTGGTTTGGGTTTGACTATCGAAGATTTCACACTAGTTTTTAGGGAGCCGAAAGCTTTCGCTATCGGGTTGACAAACCAAATGATTGTCCTTCCAATTATTGGGTTCGGAATTGCTACGCTAGCAGATCTTGACGGAGAGCTAGCAGTAGGAATGATGATTCTTGCATGTTGTCCAGGGGGAGTTACCTCAAATATTCTGACCAAACTAGCAAATGGCGATACAGCTCTTTCGATTTCATACACGGCGGTAGTATCAGTGGTTACAGTGGTCACGTTGCCTCTGATAGTGGGTTTTTCTTTGGATCACTTCGGAGTGGCGGGGGATGACTTCGATATTTTATCGCTAGGTATGAAGGTATTCGTTCTTACTACAGCACCAGTATTGATTGGTATGGCAGTAAAGAGTTACCTCCCGGATACTGCTGAAAGAATGGAGAAGGGAGTCAATACTGCGGCAGCCGTTCTATTCGTCATCATCGTACTCGCAGCCATAGCCAGCGAGTGGAGCACTCTGATGGATAACATAGGAACGCTTGGCCCAGCGGTAGTTGCGTTGAACGTACTGATGCTAACAATTGGCTTCCAAAGCGCTAAGCTGCTGAACCTAGAAACCATCAAGGCCACCACAGTGTCGATCGAGAGCGGGATTCAGAACGCAACGGTGGGTGTCACCATAGGCGGTCTTGTCCTCGCTGCACCGGATGGGGGTCTATCCACATTGAGCCTGCCCTCAGGGGTCTACGGGGTACTAATGTACCTAGTAATCTCTCCATTCATATATTGGAGAGTCAATTCTTCGGAAGCTTAGAATGAAAATTATGTCTTAGCATCGGAGACGAACGGCTATAATCTCCTGTTTTCCGAATCGCTCCATGAGAGTCACCCCTATTGTCCTGTTGATGATGATTCTCGCCCCCGTGGGGCAGTCATTAGGGGATGATATGGGGCAGCATGGGACGCTGGAAAATTCGGAAGTTTTGCATACCTACTCCAGGGGAGTTCAGATAGCCTTCGAGCGAGTTTCCGACTTGGAGAGGTATGATGAGCAAGACCTAACGAGAACTGATTCGTGGCTGGTGGTCACAGGGATTGACATTGAGGAACATCCCCTTACCAAAGCTTCGCCGGATAGCTCCACTCCGGTTAAATTTCTCAAGGGGTCATTCATCTGGACCTTTGAAGATCCCGGAAATGCTTTACCTTCACTAATGGAGTCGTCGGAAGCAGAAGAAATTGAGTCATTCTCTCCTCTGATTGAGAGAAGCTTCTACACTAGATTCAGACCAAATGACCCAATGTTTCAAGATCAGTGGCATCTGGAAAACTCGGGCCAAACAAGTGGTTTATCAGGTGAAGATGCTAACGTAACTGGAGTTTGGGATGCTTACAATGGTTCGGGAGTGGTAATTAGCGTGATAGACGATGGGGTCGATCACGATCACCCGGATCTAAATCCAAACTATATTCCAATGCTATCTTGGGACTGGTGTGGAAACGATGCTGATCCCGACCCGACTGGCAGTCAAGAGCATGGAACTGCCGTAGCTGGGGTTGCGGCGGGAGTAGGGAATAACTCCCTAGATGTTACAGGGGCAGCATTTGGTGCTGGAATAGCTGGTCACAAGTTGATAGCCTGCGGAAACTCGGACTCGACGCAGGCTGATGCATTGAGCTACCTCAACGACGATATTGACATCTACTCGAACTCATGGGGGCCAGCAGACACTGGGGATGTGCTTAGTGGTCCGGGACCAATTACCCTAGCTGCTATAGAGGACTCGTTATACAACGGAAGATCTGGTTTGGGGAACATATACACTTGGGCAGCGGGAAACGGACTTGGGTCCGACGATAATTCAAACAAAGATGGATATGCAAATATTCGCCACACGATTGCTGTTTCTGCGATTAGCCACTACGGTGACCAGTCATCATACTCTGAACCGGGTGCGAACATCTTGGTGACTGCGCATTCTAACGGCGGTTCTCCCAATTATGAGGGAATAACAACAACTGACATAGTCGGATCGGGAGGTTATTCTTCCGGTAACGTGACTCACGATTTCGGTGGCACCTCAAGCGCTACTCCTCTGGTCTCTGGAGTAATCGCCCTAATTCTAGAAGCGAACTCCAACCTAACTTGGAGAGATGTCCAGAATATTCTCGTCCACAGCTCAAGGAAGAATGATCCAACGGACTCATCGTGGAACGTGAATGGGGCAGGTCTCAACGTCTCTCACAAGTATGGTTTTGGAGCAGTAGATGCAGGTTCTGCTGTCGTTTTAGCCGAGAACTGGACTAGTAGCGGTGTCGAAATAAACGCTAGCTTCGGTCCGTTTGAGCCGTTGACTGACATCGAGGATGGATCTGGAGTATGGGAAGAATTCAATCTCAGTGTTCCAATCGATCTTAGTCTGGAGTCCGTTGACGTGTACGTCGACATTGATCATACCGCAAGAGGAGACCTAGACATAGTTCTGGAGTCTCCCAGCGGCCACCAGTCCTGGCTAGCAGAGCAACACAACGACGACGGAAATCACTACGATGACTGGATGTTCGGAACAGTGCAGCATTGGGGGGAGTCGTCCCAAGGAAACTGGACACTGAAGGTAAGAGATACAGTTAGTGGAGATTCTGGTTCTCTGAACTCGTGGGAAGTGATCTTCCACGGAGTAGGAAACGTGTCGGATTCTGATGGAGATGGATGGCCTGACTACAATGATCCTGATGATGACAACGATGGATGGAGTGATTCTCAAGAGGTCTCTTGCCTAACTGACCAATTAGACTCCAGCTCTTTTCCAATAGATTCGGATTCGGATGGAGAGTGCGACTACATTGACGAGGATGACGACGGAGACGGTTTCTTGGATGTGAACGAGCTTTCTTGCCAGACCGATCCCCTT
>MDSZ01112208.1_pt1 | contig 13036 bp, 10 predicted proteins | sample 811201 | NCBI WGS metagenome assembly MDSZ01 (sample SAMN05326647, study PRJNA326480) | marine metagenome | isolation source: seawater | place: Indian Ocean: North | collected 2010
AATGGATTGGTCTGATTCGGCAATTGCTTCCAATCACCGTGTAATGATGCAGATGGCAACAATGCCGGAACGGTTGTTGAGTTGGAATAACGGCTCTTCACCTATGGATACCTGGATGATAGCACGACTCAAGCAACGGTGTGCTGAATTCCAGCAAGCTATGGACAGTTTTGATTTGCGCAGGGCGGTTGAGATTTCTCACTACGATTTGATTAAAGATATCAACTGGTACCCCCGCCGTGGCGGAGAAAATTCTGATTTAGCTCATCAAATTCTCGTATCATGGACCCACCTCATTTCGGTTTCTACACCCCATTTGGCAGAGGTTTGGTGGCAGACTCTTGGAATGGATGGTTTTGTCAGTGGAACAGAATTTGAAGCCCCCTCTCCACTCACTAAGGAGGAACAATCCGCACTTGACAATGAAACCTTATTACGCAGTGTTCTTGATTCAGCACGCCGAATCAAAGAGGTTGCAGAACGCCATTTAGAAGGCCCTGCTCAGTCAGCAACTGTCGTTGTTGCTCCAACCTGGAAACGGGTTATGGCAGTTGAAGCGCTCAATTTTATTGAAAGTGGTGAAAGTCCGAAGAAATTCGTCTCTCATCTCTCGCAAATGGAGATTGCACAAGGAGAGCGCAAAGGCGAAATTATTGGGTATTGGGGGAAGAAGATGCTACCTCAAGTATTCAAATGGGACGATGCATCTCGTATTCTAATACGCAGTTCATTGGATGAAGTTGAAGCTTTGTCGAACGGTTCAGCCTTCATCGCACAAGAATTGGGATTGCAATCGGTTCAAGTTGTACTTGGTGAATCTGAGCAAGACCAAACCGGAAGGTCAGGTGGTTCCATGCCCTTGGCACCATCAATCGTTTATGCTTAATCGCTACGCTGCCATTCAGAGCCGGTCCACCAGTAATTGGAGCCATCATCCATTGCTCGCCAAGTGTATCCTGCTTCATCCGTCCACTGGCGAAGAACTGTTGGCTCAGAAACAACGGTTTGCTCAACCACAGGTTGTTGGTATGTTTGCTGAACAGGTTTGTCCAGTGAGGGTAAAACCTGCGAAGAGAAGTCTTTTTCAGGAACGTCGACCCCATCGTCTCCTCGCTTTCTAAGGAAGAGAACAGCGCCTAGACTTGCCACGACAAGAACAACCACAATGGAAACAACCATGATCATTTGTTGTCGAGCCTTATCTTCAGCAGCCTTTTCAGCAGCAAGATTTTCTGCGATAAGTTGAGCGTTATCCCCAACTCCATTTCCGTCAGAATCGAGAGTTTCATTGGCGTCATTCGGGAATGCGTCTGCATTATCGCCTACTCCATCGAGGTCAGAATCAAGTGTTTCAGATGCATTGTTTGGGAAAACATCTGAGTTGTCACCGACCCCGTCTCCGTCGGAATCGAGAGTTTCAGCAGCGTTGTTCGGAAACACATCTGCATTGTCGCCAACGCCATCGCCATCAGAATCGGAATTCTCATCCCCGTCGTTTGGGGCCCAATCTCCGTTATCTCCAACCCCGTCACCATCTGTGTCGACGGTTTCATTGCTATCGAATGGGAAGGCATCTGCGTTGTCTCCTACATTATCGTTGTCGGAATCCATGGTTTCGTTTGCATTTGAGGGAAAAGCATCTGCATTGTCACCGACCCCGTCATCGTCAGAATCTTGGGTTTCATTGGCATCGTTTGGTGCCCAATCACCGTTATCCCCGACTCCGTCTGCGTCAGAATCAAGAGTTTCAGTGGCATCGTCTGGGAAAGCATCTGCATTGTCACCGACGCCATCGCCGTCAGAATCTTTGGATTCGTTCGGATTGTTTGGTGCCCAATCGCCGTTGTCTCCAACCCCGTCACCATCCGTATCTACAGTTTCACCTGCATCGGTTGGGAAAGCATCAGCGTTGTCTCCAACACCATCGTCATCGGTATCGATAGTCTCGTTAGGGTCATTCGGAAAATCGTCAGCGTTGTCTCCCACGCCATCGCTGTCGGTATCTACGGTTTCAGTCGAGTCGTTTGGAAAAGCGTCTGAATTATCTCCGACTCCATCATTATCCGAATCTGAGGTTTCATTGGGGTCGCTAGGAAAAGCATCTGCATTGTCTCCCACGCCGTCGCTATCGGTGTCTACGGTTTCAGTCGAATCGTTTGGAAATGCATCTGCGTTATCACCGACGCCATCGGAGTCAGAATCGAGATGCTCATTTGGGTCGTTTGGGAATGCATCACTTTGATCTCCGTAACCGTCGCCATCAGTATCGTAATCAATGATTTCAACAGAGTTTGAGGCGCTCACCGTTGACCCAAAATCATCCCCGTCGTATGGAGTGACGCTCATCGTCCACACTTCACCGATGGATGTATACGAACTCGGGACATTGGAAAAATCATTTCTCTGAGGAACATTAATTCCGTCTTTCGTCCAACGTAACTGAGAATTAGATTCAGTATCACCATCGTCATCATCATAGTCGTAGTATGCAAAAATATCCTGATCGTAATATGCTTGTGTAATGGCTCCGGATGAAGCACTTGTACCGACATAAACATTCGAGGCTACTGGAGGCGTATTCTGAACTATTGTTTCAGGGACAGCCCATGAATTCGTCGCCCAATTATCGCCCGAAGTACCACTGTTGCTGTTTGCATACAGCACTGCAAGGTTGAAATTAACATTACCACTTCCTGTTGATGGTGCAGTCCAGTCTGCTGTCCATGAGCGCTGCAGATCAGAACTGTGCGTTAACTCGCCACTTGACAATTGTACACGATTTCCGAGGTTTGACCAAGTTCCAGACGAAGCATCGAGATTGAATCCCCCTTGGCCAGTCGATGGTGAGCCTGCACTCCAAGTAAGTGAATATGTTTGACCAGGAGTGTAGCTGCTTGGCAACCCACTCATAGTGGGGGCAATTCCTCCAGAACTGCCATGGCACCCACAACCACTCGATGAAGAGCCTGTTTTACCACCACTGTATGCGCCTATGCTCGGGATGTTGAGCAGCATCACCAAAATTATCAATGATACACTGCACTTTAGAATCCGGGACATAATACACAGTAGTTGGTTTCTGTTTTTATGTTATCGTTTTCATTCATCTATTCCTGTTCGGATGATTCCATTGAAACAACCAACGAATCTCTCTCCGACAAATTTTTACTGCTTGTAATGCTTTGGGAATGGATTTTCCTTGGATTTTGTGAAGTGAAGAAAGTCACATATATTGCTGCACCAAGAAGAACTGCTGAGAAGACATACAGCCACGAGGATATACTCGAATCACTTTCTGAGGATGTATCATCATTTGCTGTTTCTCCGATGTTCAATTGACATCCTGCCAAGTCGACAATTTTTCCAGCCACTGTATTTTGGCACAGGTCAATTGCGTTCGCGACCCCATCAAGGTCATCATCGAGTTGATATTGGCTGCAACCCGTTAGGCTGACCTGTTGTCCAGCGACAGTACGAGGGCACAAATCAATCGAATCGTCGACACCGTCCTCATCATCATCCGTGTCCTCTGTGCTGTCAATACACCCGTCCAAGTCCAAATCTTGACCAGGCGCTGCTGTTCCAATCAATCCAGTTTTGCAGTTATCGACAACATCGGTGATGCCATCATCATCGTCATCATCATCTTCACTCAAGTCTCGACATCCATCACCATCATGGTCATCGATTACCGCGTTTTCAGACCAGCCGGTTTCACCCCGAGGGCAACGGTCTTTATCGTCACTCACTCCGTCATCATCATCGTCCAAGTCGGTCAAAGAATCGTGGCAACCGTCTCGGTCATGATCGTTAACTGAATTGGAAGCCCATAGTGGAGAATCCTTGAGGCAGTTGTCATGGATATTGAGGATTCCATCACCATCCTCATCGACATCGCAAACATCTCCAATGCCATCACCATCCAAATCGTTTTGCAGACTGTTTGCGTCACTTGGACAGTTGTCCATTTGGTCTACAAGACTGTCCCCATCGGTATCAACATCTTCGCAACCATCGCTTTCTGCATCGTTTTCGGTTGTTGAAATCCATCCAACCGGACCAAGTGGGCAGAGGTCATTTTGGTCAAAAACTGTATCTTCATCGTCATCGTAATCCTCTGAAGAGTCTCTACAACCATCCCCGTCATGGTCGGTTGATGGTTCAGAAAACCAACCTTTTTCTCCAAATTGACAGTCATCATTCAAATCGATGACATTGTCGTTGTCATCGTCATCATCACAACTGTCTCCTTTGACATCGCCATCGAAATTAGCTTGGTCATGATTGTGAATTTTTGGACAATTGTCTTCTCCATCGAGTATTCCGTCTCCATCTCTATCGGTTTGATACAGCCAAATTCCAGTATCAGAACCACCTAGGCTTTCCGTAATTTGAGTATTGAAATCACTAGTGTGAGTGAAAGAAATGACTGGAGAACCATCGTTGCCCAATGTCATCGATGTTGCTACGTCGTTACCGGAACCCCCAGCAATGATTGCCCATTCCCATGAATCATTCTCATCCATTTGTCCTAGGAATATATCGTTTTGAAATTCATTATCATTGTTATCAATGTCGACAAGGACATCTTCACCAAGGGTCATTCCTGCAGTGGTCGAGCCTGTAACAATTGTTGTTCCAGTTTCTGAAACGGTAATTGCCATTCCTCGGTCAAAGCCAGGGCCGCCTTCAGTGGTAATTTTGAGCCAATCTCCATTTGATGAAACCTCAGCAACAAAGATATCGGTGTCTAGAGAAGGGCCAGTATAGTACTCTCCAAAAGTTGAGTTTGCGGAGAATTCTCCAACGATTTTAATCCCAGTGTTAGGCATTCCAGCACAATCCCATGCGCGCACATCACTTTGTCCATTTCCGCTGATAATCCAATTCCATGCTGTTGGTGTGAAACTTGCTACAACGAGATCTGCCCCACCTTCAGAGACGACAGAGTCTTCTCCAATAGCGAGAAATTCTGTGAATGACATGACTGCATACATTTGTCCGTTACCATCTGAGCATAGAGCTCCAATAGGTTCCACACCTGCGCCCGATTCTGTTTCAATATGCGAAAGAATTAGGCCGCTTTCATCGAATGTAACGATGGACAAAGATGCGTCTGAGAAACCTTGAACAGTATCTTCACCTAACTCAATGTCATCTCGAAAGGTGAATGCAACGTGGATTTGATTCGAGTCCGAAACAAGCAAATCAACGACAAACAATTCGTTATTGTTCTGAATTTGAGTAGCCCAAATCCAGTTACCAGAGGAATCGATTCGTGCTACAAATGCGTTCCCTTCATCATCAGCAAATCTTTTTTCCAGCGGATCGAGTTCACCCAGTTGCATAGAACAATCTAAGCTGGAACTTCCCAAGCAATATGTCCCGGCCACGACCAAATCATCATTGGGCATTATTTCGATTGCCTCAATGAAATCCATTCCAACAGAACCACCCCCTGTTGCAGAGAGAATCGTACCGTTGCCGTCCGTCCATGTAAGGAAAAAGTCTCTGTCTTGACCATCATTGGTAGAAACTAAGCCATCGACATCATCGCCCAAATTCATGTATCCTTCAAACCAGCCCGCAGAAACTATTCTGCCGTCTGAATAGACTTCACTTTCAGAAATAGAGTCTTCGAAGGGGCCTCTGAATGTCGTGGTCCATCCAAGAGTCGAAGAATTGTTTTCACTGGATTGGAATTGTATCGAGGCTTCAAGTCGTTCATTTTCATGGCTGTAGTTGGCCGTTGAAATACCTGCAAGGACAAGCAAAACTACCAAAAAAAGAGGAATTTGAATGCTGCGCATAGTTCTTGGAATGGGTATGAGCATTTGAAACCGTGTGTAGACAGTCCCACAAGTTCATGAGAAGGAAATTGTTGGAAGAAGTATGACTGCTCCCAACAGGGTATGGCGTACTCCTCTAGAGCGCTCATGTTCTGAACGAGCGGCTTCAAATCTTCTTAACCTTGACACATGGCCAATATGGAACAGTTCTGCTCAAAGGGTTTTATCTTCATCCAAAGGTAATCTCCAAATCAATCAACGATTTGATCTTCATAGGGTTGAACGTCAGCGACTGATAGAGGAATTATGGGAAGTTCATGACCTTCGAAAAGGTGAGAACCCATCTTTTCTCGAGATTGAATTTCAATGGTTGGGGCAACAACGCAACGGTATTCCAGTAGCCACCGCCCTGAAGTCTCTTCGGATGACGGTGACTGTACTGTGCGAAGATGAAGGCGGTGTGGAGATTGCAGCTTGGTGGGAGATCTCGTCATGGCATCGTTTTTTCAGGGGAAGAATCGACTCCCAAGCAAAGGCTTTTGCACAGCAATGGTTGAATGACCTGACGAGTAACGGCACCCAGGCAATTGAAGAATCTCAACCTCTCACAATGTTGGAAAAAGAAGGCGAGGATTCAAAGACGGTCGGCGACGAGGGCGAATGATGAGCGAGGGCAATCGTCGGGATTCGAGAAACACTTCACGTGGAAGTTCTCGAGGTTCTTCAAAAAAGAATCAACGACGAAAGAACAGGAAACGCCGATACGGTGGTAAGTCCAAATCATCTCTTCAAGAACGTCATGCAGCGGAGATTAAAGCGATGGATGAGGCTGCATTGGGGCGATTCAAAAGAGTTCCACTTCCGATGGCTTTCCCATTGGATTTACCGGAGCCTAAAACATTCAAATTCAATTGGACAATTGCCCCAGTTCCACTAAAAGACGAGGAATCAATGGCGGGGAATGTCGTTCGGAAAGGAGAGTTTGGGTGGCTTGATGACGAACGCGTAGATGAAATCGCAGAGATTGCGAAAAACTACAACATGACTCTCGAGCAGGCACTTTCTCTGCGTTCGGCATTGCTGCAACAGAAGACCGTATATGGTCACGGAAGGTTACGTTCGCAATCGAAGAATATGCTTCGCTTGTACAACGAAGGAGTGAGTGTAGTGGATTTATCGAAGAGATTTGATTTTCCCCCAATGAATATTTTCCGAATTGTATTGGCCGAGATGCGTTGGTCGAAGTCCAAAATTAAAGAACATCTCCGACAACCAAGTCGATTAAGCGAGAGAGAGCGGACGGAATTCGAGGCTGCTGAAGCTGCAGATAGAGTTTCAAATGTCGATCAAGGTGAATCACAGGAACGAGCCGATCTGTTTGAGGATATACTTGCTGATTGGTTCGAGCAACAAGGTGTACGTATTCGTCGTCAACCTGAGATGGTTAAGGAGCAAAAGCAAGATTTGGGACGGCCTGTACGAACGCCTGACATTCTTTTTCTCGATCATGTTGAAATCAACGGTAAACCTGTTGCGTGGATTGATGCCAAACATTTCTACGGCGCCGATGTCGATTTCCAACGCAAGAAGATGGCCAAACAAATGGCTCGATATATCGAAGAATGGGGGAGTGGGGCTGTAGTTTATCGACACGGATTCTCAGCAAATCTATTCATGCCCGGTTGCCTTTTACTCGATGCCAATGTTTTGGACCTCAGCCGACTTGGACCTGGGGAATAATCAGTGAATTCTTGTTTCGACTACACCAATTCCTGCTTTTTTGAGAGCATTGGCAATACTTTCAAGTTCAGAATCGGTAAGTGGACTATCCAGTCTTCGTGGAAGAATGGTTGCCGAAACTCCCAACATACACAACCGCACATTCAAGCGAGCTTGAAGATCCAGCCTTAGGACTTCTCCACGAACCAAAGAAAGGAGTTTTTTGCGGGCCGCCTCGTCTTGAAGTCCAGATTCTTGGGAGAAGTTACGCGATTCCAACATCAGGTCAGGCCATCGTTCAAATGTCCAATCTTTGAGTTTTAATCGAGTCACTGAACGTTCTCCAGCTCGTGAAATTGCTCGTTGCCATTGAACATCATTGATGTATTTCGAAGTATGTCTGCTTTCATTTTGTTGCCAAACGACAAGGATGGGTTGTACGGTTGTAAAGTTCTCAACTTTTCCTCCAGAACCCGGTGCTCCAGGTTCAAGTCGAAGTTCAACTCCACGCTTCGACATTCCCAGAACATCGCCCAATCCTGAGCCATGTTTACGTTCGATTCGGTGAGCAATACGCTGATATTGTTCTTCTGTACCTTTACCTGTAATGGAACTGAAGCATCGAGCAACTGCGAGTAAACCAGCTGCAGACATTCCGAATCCTTGGCTTGTCGGAAGTTCAAGTTTAACGTGAATGCTGTACGAATCTTCGGGGCGAAGTAGACGTGCAATACGCAATTCATCAACAAGGTCAACATACAGTTGTGAAGAGTTTTTCATTTCTTGACCTTTCATGTCCTCTACATAAATTTCCAAAACTCCGCTTTTGACCGGTCCAGCGGGTATGTCCGGTAATTCTCCGGCTGAAATTTGAGCCTCGGTTATTGGAGTATTTGAGGAAAGAAATTCCACTCGTGCCTCTACGCCTGTGGCAATGTTGAATCCGGCTCCTCTGCTGCCTTGCAGTCGAGCAAGATGAGAATCCTTCCAAATTGAAAACAAGAGTGTGATGTGTCCCCCGCACCTCTCCACCACCATGACTCTCGGCTCAACCAAGAATCAGTATGTCATCAAACCTCGCTAAGAATATAGTGAGCCGAGTTTGTTTTTTCTAATTTCAACTGTGGCAGTTCTCATTTGTTCTTCAATGATTTTGTAACGTTCATCTTCTCCGAACGAGGAGCAGGCCAGTTCGTCTTCGAGGCAAGAGAATTTATGACACAGTGTTCGTATTCCTAAGGGAATAAGTTTCTCATCCTCTCGGTCGTAAATTCCTGTTTCAGGCCCGGAGATATAGTAACCTTCAATCCAAACGTGTTCGTCTTCGTCATGGGCTAAAAACATGTCAAGCAACGGAATTTTTTTCGCAGTGTTCACATCATCTCGAAGTGCAAGAGCGAGCGTAATTAGATGGTCTCCAAAGGGTAAAAATTCGTGTTCATCTTCGACTTCCAAACACAGGTAACACCAATATCTTTCTTTATCAAAGCAAGAATCTTGTTCATCCATTTGACTTTCAAGGTTTATTTTTCCTCGCAGACTAGGTTGAAAGAGTTGTACAATCCTTTGCTCTCCAATCCCCGCATAGATTTTAAGTTCATACCTACGATTCGATACACTCTCAACAATCAATTCCACATTCAAAAGTGGAATTTCACACTCATCAGTAGTGTTTTTTGAGCTTCTAAGTTGAACCCAAGGCTCAGTTTCACAAAACGACGTCAACCACTGAATTGCTTTGTGTTCGATGGGCATATGCTTTGAATAATGTTCAATCAGAGTCATGTTGATTTGGTCTTCTACTCTATTTCAACTAAAAACAGAATTCTATCGAAGGGGTTTTGAGGCTTGACCTTTTCATACCTCCATGGCCATTGATATCGGTGATGCTGCTCCTAACTATGAACTGAAAAATGCGAATGCATCTGTTGGTGATATTCGAATGACTCTTGAGGAATCACGCGGCGAAAACGGTCTCATAGTCGTATTTGAGTGCAATCACTGCCCATATGTCATCGCAAATATATCACGAATGGATGCTATGGCTGAGGAATCTAACAATGCTGGCATCGGATTTGTTGGAATTAATTCAAACGACCCATTGGTTTATCCAGATGATTCGTATGAAAATATGGAAAAAAGAGCTCAAGCGATGCCCTATCCTTACCTCCATGATTCTACACAGGATGTAGCCCATGCATACGGTGCCAAAAGAACTCCTGAATTTTTTCTTTTCGACTCGGAATTAACTCTCGTCTACAAAGGCAGGATGGACGATTCTCCTCGTAATCCAACTTTGGTTCAAACCAATGAACTGCGCGATGCAGTTGAAGCGATGCTCAATGGAAAAAAGCCGCTCGTATCTCAAACAGAGTCCATTGGATGTTCTGTCAAATGGAAAGCTTGAGGTGCAGCAATGTCAGGTTGTCGACGTCAATGCGATTGGGATAAAAACATGGTTTGTCGAAGTTGCGGGATAGATTACAGTCTTCCTGAAGACAAACCGGTGAAAGGCGATGCCGACTCGACTCCAGAAGAAGAGTAATCAGTACTGCTCCAAGACCAATTCAGTTGTAGTCGAAGCGATTTCATTTGGAGCAGTAAGCCACATTTTGTCCAGCAGCGTTCGTAAAGCCATGGTATCGTCAACGTGAACTAGAGCTACAAGGTCGGCATTTCCCGAGACTTCGTAAATAATTTCAATGCCGTCCCATCCAGTGACTTCAGATGCAAAAGAACCTATTTCTGCACCAGGGGAGACTTTGATTCGTACAAGTGCAGTTAATCCAACGCCTCCTTCGCGAACAGTATAGCCTCGAATGGTTCCATCTTCTTCCATTTTTCGAACGTGAGTACGCACGGTTCGTTCTGAAGCACCGACTTCTTTCGCCAGTTCAACATAGGACATTCGTCCATTCGTTCGTAGTTGGGCTAGGATTGCTCGGTCGATTTCTGCTACTCGGGGCATGGTCGACGCTACTGTTTTGGGTTTATCAAACCATCTTTGCGCCTTTTTCCGGAACACAATAGAATATTTGTGCCGAAAAAAGGTAAAAAACTCGTTTTTCACAACAAACTCCCGTTTCAAAGTTTGTCCGTTTGTTTCATGAAGTGTCTTTGACTGGAAGAATTTAGGGAACACCATGTCAGGTCACATCTCCGGTCTCGATGCACGAATGATTCTTGATAGTCGTGGAAATCCAACCGTTGAAGTCGATTGTTACGTCGATGGTAATTTACTGGGCCGTGCAGCAGTTCCCTCCGGTGCATCAACTGGCGCTTATGAATCGCTTGAAATGCGAGATGGCGACGCATCCCGATACCTCGGAAAAGGGGTTTCACAAGCTGTTAACAATGTCACAGATCGCATACAAGAAGTTTTGATTGGCATGCCCGTTGACGAGCAAAGAATACTTGACGAATTGATGATTGAACTCGATGGCACGCCAAACAAGGCTGAAATTGGTGCGAATGCAATGTTGGGGGCTTCACTGGCTTGCCTCCATGCTGGAGCAGCGCTTCATGAGATGCCTTTGTGGAAATACATCGGAGGAGTTGCCGGAGGTTTGATGCCGGTTCCAATGTTGAATATTTTGAACGGTGGAGCACATGCTGCAAGCAATGTAGATGTTCAAGAGTTTATGGTCATGCCTCACGGTTTTGATACTTTTGAAGAAGGTCTTCGAGCTGGTGTGGAAACGTATCATGCTCTCAAGAAGGAACTCAAGTCAGACGGACTTTTGGGCGGCGTCGGTGATGAGGGAGGTTTTGCACCGAATCTTCCGGCAAACGAAGAGGGCCTGAAATACATGGTTCGAGCAATCGAAGGCGCAGGATATTCGACTGAAGAGATGGGAATTGCCTTGGATGTAGCTGCGACTGAATTTCACTCTGAAAAGGGGTACCACATGGATGGGAAGATTCTCTCAAGCGATGAACTTGCAGATTTGTATTCTGGTTGGTTGGATGAATATCCAATCCTTTCGATCGAAGACGGCTTTGATGAAGATGACTGGAGAGGCTGGGCAACATTCACCAAGCGCGAGGGCCATCGTGTGCAGTCTGTAGGCGATGACCTTTTTGTTACTCAATCTGAGCGTTTGGCTCAGGGGATTGAAATTGGTGCTGCCAATGCAATGCTGGTTAAACTAAACCAGGTTGGAACCGTTACTGAGACATTGGAAGCCATGGATTTGGCAACTTCTAACGGCTACAACAACGTCATCTCTCACAGGAGTGGAGAAACGGAAGATGTCACCATTGCCGACCTCGCAGTAGGAACGCGGGCCGGTCAAATCAAAACCGGTGCTCCTGCCCGTAGCGACCGGGTTGCAAAATACAACCAACTCCTTCGCATAGCGAGCGATGTTGATGAATATCGCTCTCCGTTTTGAAATTTTTATAATTCTAACAGGCATTTAAGAAGGGGTTGTGAAAAAATCCCATCCATGAAGCGAGCATTAGCAACCCTGATTTTAGCCAGCCTGTTGATTTCCACATTCCCTCTCGGAGTATCTGCGGGTGCAACAGACGACATTCCTACCAATGTATCCGCAACCGGTGAGCACGATACACTCGTCGCTGCCCTCACTCATGCCGGCCTAGTCTCGACATTGCAGGGCAACGGACCGTTCACGGTCTTTGCGCCTACGGACCAAGCATTCATCGATGCCGGTATCGACTTGTCAACATTCGATACCGATGATGAGAACGCAACTCTTACTGACATCCTCCTCTACCACGTGGTTTCCGGAAAGGTCATGTCTACAGACCTCTCTGACAGAACCACTGCAGATGCAGTTAACGGCGACAAAGTTTCGTTCTCTGTGACCACAAGCGAGGTGAGAGTCAACAATGCGTTAGTTACCGGTGCAGATGTCGAGTCCTCAAACGGAGTTATTCATGTCATCGACAAGGTTCTGTTGCCTCCAGTGGATGTGTTCGTCGGGGACGGTTCAATGGCCGGTGCTCCGTACTACCAGTTTTATTCAGATGCTGCAGGCAGCAACGAGATAACGGAAATTGATACATCGAAGAATTACAATTTCCAGCGTCTCAACAATCCATCCACCCATCCGTTTTACATTAGCGATGTAGGATACAATACCGCTTCGAGCACTGACATTCTCATTGCCGGAGATGGTTCGGCTTCAACAGGAATTTCCGACAACGAATCGTTCACGCTCTTTTTCACGCCAGATTTCGACGCTGAACAAGACACTTTGACTTACTTTTGCACCGTTCACTCTTCGATGGTTGCAGACTTTACAATCGCATCCACACTCAATGATATACCTGCTACTGCAACTGGCACTGGAATCCACACATCGCTTGTAGCTGCTCTAGCCCAAGCAAATCTCGTGACTACGCTACAGGGTACAGGTCCGTTCACGGTGTTTGCACCGACCGATGCAGCTTTCACTGCTGCTGGAATCGACCTCTCAAGTTTCGATACAGATGCTGAGAACGCAACTTTGGTTGACATCCTTACTTACCACGTCGTCTCTGGCAGTGTCGCATCAACCGCA
>MDSZ01196550.1_pt1 | contig 13036 bp, 15 predicted proteins | sample 811201 | NCBI WGS metagenome assembly MDSZ01 (sample SAMN05326647, study PRJNA326480) | marine metagenome | isolation source: seawater | place: Indian Ocean: North | collected 2010
ATATTCCCACCAAAAAATATATTTAAATTCGTCTAAGCCCATATTTATATTTTTAATTTTAAATTCAGGATATTGTTTATAATCATCAAATAACTTAATCCAGTCTGCTTGACTCAGTGGAGGAATTATGCCCACGAATAATTGCCAATCAACCATTGATAAGCCAGACTCAGTTAATCTAGTTAGGCCTCCCACACCAATCATTGATAATACAATTGTTGCTAGGACTATTAACCAAATGTTTATAGATAATGATAAATCTTTATGCATATAATCTATTTTTATAAATTTTCAGAATACTAATTATATAGTAATTTAAGTCGCATTTATGAAACTATTGATTGGAAAGAATTTTTCTATAATTTAACTCAAATTAAAAATGTCACATACAATAAAAATCATCGATCATGAAGGAAAAGAGCATATTTTGGAAGCAACTCCTGGATTTTCAATCATGGAGATAATACGTGATGCTGGACTAGATATCGAAGCTATTTGTGGGGGATGTTGTGCTTGTGCGACCTGCCATTGTTATGTGAATGAGGACTGGCTATCAAAGATTTCCTCAGCAGACGATGATGAAGAATCTATGTTAGACCAAGCTTTTGATGTAAAAAAAAATTCAAGATTATCATGTCAAATTCCATTTACAGAGGAATTAGATGGTATAGTTTTAACTTTAGCACCTAAGTTTTGATAGACTATAGCAATTATAAATCATGGCCTTTTAATGAAGCAAAAAAGCTAGTTAAAAGAGTTGAAAAGTCAGATAAGAAAGAAAAAATTATTTTTGAAACTGGCTATGGCCCGTCAGGACTTCCTCACATTGGAACATTTGGAGAAGTACTTAGAACCAATATGGTTCGATTTTGCTTTGAAAAGTTAACAGGTCTTAAAACAGATTTAATTGCTTTTTCAGATGATATGGATGGATTTAGAAAAGTTCCTGATAATGTTCCTAATAAAGATAAGCTATCTGACTATGTAGGTTACCCTCTGACGTCTGTTCCAGATCCATTTGACAAATTTGATAGTTTTGGAGAGCATAATAATTCAAAATTAGTTGATTTCTTAAACCGATTTAAATTACCCTTTACATTTCAAAGTTCTACAAAGGCGTATAAATCTGGATTATTTAATGAGACAATAAAAAAAATTTTATTAAATTATGATGAAATTTTAAATGTTGTATTACCAACACTTGGAGAAGAAAGAAGAAAAACATACAGTCCTTTTTTTCCGATAAATCAAAAAACCGGAAAGATTTTGCAGGTTCCAGTTGAGGAAATTAATACTGAAAATTTTACAATAGGTTATTTCGAAGATGGTAAGATAGTCAATAAATCAGTTCTCGATGGTAATTGTAAGTTACAATGGAAAGTTGATTGGGCTATGAGATGGTCTGCATTTGGTGTTGATTACGAGATGTGCGGAAAAGATCTCACGGAGAGCTATGTTTTATCATCTAAGATATGTAAAATTATAGGTTCAAAACCTCCCGAAAATTTAATCTATGAATTGTTTTTAGATGAAAATTCAGAAAAAATTAGCAAATCAAAAGGTAACGGGATTAGTATAGACGATTGGCTTAAATATTCCATTGAAGAGAGCTTATCCATGTTTATGTACCAAAGGCCAACTACAGCAAAAAAACTTTATTTTGATGTTATTCCAAAAAATACAGATGAATATTTATCTCATTTAAACAAACTAAATGAAGGCGAAAATCCCGATAATCCCTCATGGCACATTCATAAGTCCAAAAATCCTGAATATAGGTCAAAAATTAATTATAGTTTAATTTTAAATATTATCTCAGTCTGTAAATCAGAGGATCCTGAAGTTATTATGGGCCTTATAAAAAATTATCAATCAGATTTTAGTGATGTAGAAAGAGATTATATTTATAGAATGATCGATTGTGGTATAAATTATTTTAAAGATTTTATTCAGCCTAACTTAAAATTTAAAATTCCAAACGCAGATGAATTATCTATACTAAAAGAAGTGATAGATAGTATTTCTATTTTAGATAGCAGCTCTTCAGCTGACGAATTCCAATCAGCAATATTTACTGTTGGTAAAAACTCTTTTTATAAAGAAAATATTAAAGAATATTTTAAATTGATATATGAGGTTGTTTTTGGTCAAGAAAATGGACCAAGACTTGGATCTTTTGTTAAAATTTATACTAAAGATAAAACCATTGAGCTTATGAATTCAAAGCTAAATGTATAATTTAGCTCATCGATTACTTAAAAACCTAAATCCTGAACTAGCACATAACTTATCTATCAGTAGCCTTAAATTAGGCTTATATCCAAAAATAAAGTTTGATACTACTGAAATTTTAGAGCAAACAATATGGGGTAGGAGATTTCAAACTCCTTTAGGCTTATCAGCAGGGTTTGATAAAAATGCAGAAGTAATAAAACCTATTTTAAATTTAGGTTTCAGTTTTACGGAGCTTGGAACAGTAACTCCTAAGCCTCAATTGGGTAATGCAAAACCTAGAATTCATCGATTTCCAAAACAAAAAGCTCTAGTTAATTCTCTTGGATTCAATAATAAAGGAATGGATATATTTGAGCAAAATATAATTAATTCAAATATCAAAGAAAATTTTCAAGATAAAATTGTGGGAATAAATATTGGTAACAATAAAGACACTAAAGAAATTTTATATGATTTAGAGAAACTCTTTATACGCCTTCATCGTTTAGGTGATTATATTGTTATAAATTTATCATCGCCTAATACTCCAGGTTTAAGAGATAATTTACAATCTAATAATTTTGAAAAGATAGTTACCAAAATTCACAAAGTTAGAGAAGAAAGTCACTCGAAAATTCCTATTTTATTCAAAATTTCACCTGATATTAATGATCAAGAAAAGAAAGATATTGCTCTAATTTCTTTAGCTAATGACATAGATGGTCTAGTTTTAACAAATACTTCTATTGATAAATCCTCTCTAAATAGAGATATACAGGGAGGCATTAGTGGTAAGCCGCTTTTCTTTAAATCAAATAAGATAATAAGGGATTTTTATACATTAACCTCCGGTAAAATTAAAATTATTGGAGTCGGCGGTATTTTTGATGCTAACGATATTCTTACAAAAATGAAATTGGGAGCCTCTTTAGTGCAAGTTTATACAGGATTTACTTACAAAGGCCCTTATCACATAAAAAAATTAACTTTAGATTTAATGGCTTTGATACAACAACAAGGTTATAGAAATATATCTGAGGTTATAGGCCAACATTCATGAGGATAATAAAATCATTCAAATCTTTAATAAATAAGTATGATTTTTTTTTATTTGATCAATGGGGTGTTTTACACAATGGGCATAAAAAATTTGACAAAGCAAAAGAATGTTTAAAAATTCTCAAATCAAATAAAAAAAAAATAATATTAATCTCAAACTCCTCTAATCCCTCGTCTTACTCAATTTCCAATTTAGAAAAACTAGGTTTTGAAAAAGATTTATACGATTATTGTGTTACAAGCGGACAGATAGCTTTTAATAATATTGATAATGATATTTATGAAAAATATGGAAAAATTTGTTATCCTTTAAAACTCAGCAAAGAAAAAATAAAAATATTTAATCTTAAATGTACAAAAGATGTAAAGAAGGCTAACTTTGCTATGATAGCAGATTTAGAAAATAATTTATCAATATTAGATTTTGCCAAACAATTAGACTCATTAAAAAAGGAAGAATTGCCGTTACTTTGTTCAAATCCTGATTATTTGGTCTTCGATAATAAAACTTTAAGTATGGCTGGCGGAACAGTTGCAAAACTTTATGAAGATATGGGAGGTAGAGTTTATCGTTACGGTAAACCTTATAAACCTATTTACCTAGATATAATAAAAAAAATGATGATAAAGGACTCGTCAAAGGTATTAGTTATCGGTGATTCATTATGGCATGATATAGCCGGAGGAAATACTATGGGATTTGATGGTTTATGGGTAAAAAACGGCGTTCATAGACCTCAATTAAGCAGTAAAGATGAAATAAACACTCTTTTGGATACTTATAGGCCTAAATACGCTATTGATGAATTAAAACTTTCATAAACTAGTATTGTAAAAAATTAAGATTTGTATTATAAACTCTCATCATGTCAAGAGCTTGTGAAATTACTGGAAAAAAACATCAAACTGGCCATAACGTAAGCCATTCTAATATAAAAACAAAAAGAAGGTTTATGGTGAATCTGAACAATGTCACTCTTTTTAGCGAGGCTTTAAAGAGAAAATTTAGATTTAGAGTAGCTTCATCCACACTTAGAACAATAGATAAGCACGGTGGTTTAGACCAGTATCTAAATAAAACTAGTTCTAGAATGCTTACCGATAAGGCATTAAAGATTAAAAAACTTTTAGAAAAAAACGTTGGCTCTAAAGCTAACTGATGCTCCAAGACTTTTTTTTCAATCTTTCTAATTCTCTAAATAATACTTCCGTTCTAGCAATTTGGCTATTTCAGGTATTATTTTGTTATTGCTCAATTTTATTTGCATTAAAATATTTTGGAAAGATTGGCATCTATGTTTATGTGTCTATAGCGATTATTTTAGCTAATATTCAAGTTTTAAAAGTTATTGAGTTTCCATTTTTCCCACAACCAATGGCATTGGGTACAATATTATTTATATCTATATTTTTATGCACAGATATTTTAAATGAATACTTTGATAAAAAATCAGCAACTAAATGTATTTATGTAGGTATAAGTGCTTATTTATTTTCGACTATTTTAATGTTTTTAACCATTTCTTTTAAACCAATAGATCCTTCAATTAATGAGGAATGGGCATGGAGTTATGATATGCATCAAGCTATCCAAATAATTTTTTTACCACAATTTCCAATAATTATATCAAGTATCTTTGCCTTTTTCTTGAGTCAAAAGATTGATATTTTTATCTTTCATTATTTAAAGAGTAAAGTGGGCACCGATAAACTTTGGTTTAGAAATAATATTTCTACAATAATTTCGCAATTTATAGATAACCTTATATTTAGTGTTTTAGCTTTTAATATACTTTCTTCAAATCCTGTACCTATAGTCGATTTGATAATATCTTATGGTATAGGTATTTATCTTATTAGAATAGCCCTAGGTTTATTTGATACAATTTTTGTATATTTAGCTAATAGTTTTTTACCAAAAGAAATTGAATAATTTTTTTGAGATTTCTAAAAAAAGCACTAACTCAAATGCTAGAGTTGGTAAAATAAAAACTATTCATGGAGACATATTAACTCCTTCTTTTATTTTTTGTGGAACTAAGGCAACTGTAAAATCAATTCTTCCTTTTCATTTAAATTCAGCTAATACCCAAGTAATATTATCAAATACATATCATTTAATGCTTCAACCCGGACCTAAAATAATAGCCAATGAGGGTGGCCTTCAAAATTTTACTCAATGGAAAAAGCCTATGATGACAGATAGTGGTGGCTATCAAATTTTTTCTTTAGGACATGGATCTGTTTCAGAGGAAATTAAAGGAAAGAATAAAAACATAAAAAGAAAGTCTCTAATTAAAATTTCAGAAGAGGGTGCTTCATTCAGAAATTACTTGAATGGAGATAAGGTCCATTTATCTCCCGAAAATTCTATTGAATTACAAAGACATTTTGGTGCTGATTTAATTTTTGTTTTAGACGAATGTACGCCATTTAATGTATCAAAAAAATATACAGAAAGTTCGATGTACTTAAGTCATAGATGGGCAAAAAGGTGTCTGAGTAATTTTCAAATACCTTATAGTGACTATAAACCCAATTCAGGCTCTTCAGGTTTACAACATCTTTATGGGATAATTCAAGGAGGAGTATATGAAGATTTAAGGAAAATAAGTTGTGAAGAAACTTGTTCCTATAATTATGATGGATTAGCCATAGGTGGATCATTAGGAAGCACTAAAGAGCAAATGTATGAGATTTTTTCTTATTGTGAGAGTCATATTGATAAGCAAAAGCCTGTGCATGTTTTAGGGATAGGTGGAATTGATGACATACTACATGGAGTAAACTGTGGTTATGATACTTTTGATTGTGTTTCTCCAACTAGGATTGCAAGACATGGAATTATGCTCTCAAAATCAAGCATAAAAGGCCTTAATTTAAATAATGCTAAATTTAGAGATGATCATTCTTCATTAGATGAAAGTTGTGATCTTAGTGAAATTAATAAGTTTACAAAATCTTATATTCATCATTTATTTAAATCTAATGAAATACTAGGAATGGTAATTTTATCCATTTATAATGTATGGTTCATGAATAACTTTTTTAAAGAAATAAGATCTCAAATTGAAAATGAAAGTTTTGAAAATTATAAAAAAGAAATTTTATCTAATCTAAGTGAATAGAGTTTCTATCTTATCAAACATAATACCGCCTAGTTCTTCAACATCATGGATGGTGATTGCCTTAGTATAATACTGCCCAACATTATGCCCAATACCTATAGCTAATAATTCTATATTTGACCTCTCCTCAATAGATAAGATCGTACTTTTTAAATGTTTCTCTAAATAATTACTGTTATTTACGGAGAGAGTAGAGTCATCAACTGGCGCTCCATCAGAAATGACAATTAGTATTTTTCTACTTTCTGGCCTTTTTGATATTCTAGAACTGGCCCAAAGTAGTGCTTCTCCATCAATGTTTTCTTTTAATAGTCCCTCTTTTAACATTAGGCCTAAATTTATTTTTGATTTTTTGGAATTTTGATCTGCAGATTTGTAAATTATGTGCCTAAGATCATTTAATCTTCCTGGATTTTTTTCTTTACCATTATTAAGCCAATGTTCTCTTGTTTTACCTCCTTTCCATGCTTTTGTAGTGAAACCTAATATTTCAACTTTAATTTTACATTTTTCTAAAGTAGCAGCTATCATATCAGTGGTTAAAGCTGCAATCATAATTGGTTTTCCTCTCATTGATCCTGAATTGTCAATTAATAAAGTAACAGTTGTATCTTCAAACTTAATTTCCTTTTCTTTTTTATAAGATAGAGAATTACTAGAATTTGTAATTATTCTAGTCAGTTTAGAAGTATCAAGAATCCCTTCTTCTAAGTCAAAATTCCATGATCTATTTTGTTTAGACTGAAGTTTTCTATAAAGTTTATTGGCTAGCCTAGATATTTGTTTTTGATAAATATCACATTTTTCATCTAATTGTTTTCTTAAGGCAATTAATTCTTCCAAGTCACATAATTTTTTGGCCTCAATAATTTCATCATATTGACTTGTAGCTGCCTTATAATTCTGGTTAAGATTTTTATAACTTTCTATCGATTTTAGAGTATTTTCAATTTGCTCATCAGTAATTTCTAAATCAACCTCTTCGCCTTGGACACTAGATTGATCATTATCAAGTTCATTTTCTGGAGTATGAACATTATCATTAATCTGGTTTTCTTCAGGTGAAGATTTTTGGGAGTCTTCTTGGTTTTCTTGTTCTTTGAATTCTTCATCTTTGTCACCATCATCTATATTTTTTTCATTTTCTTGCTCCTCGTCTTCAATATTCTTTGGGTACATGAGCCGCAATAATTTAATCGATACTTCGGAGTATTCTTTTTGATCACCAGATAGCTTTGATAAGCTATTTAGTAAAAGCAAAAATTCGTCAATGTTTTCTTTAGTGGTAATCTTTTTTAGAAGTTTATCATTTTTTTTCCAAGAAAGATCTTCAGTTGAGTCTAAAAAAAATTGAGTCAAAGTAAAAAAAACCAAATCTTTTTTTTCAAATTGTTTTTTTGACTTTATTGCTGACAATAATTTTAACCATTTATGTTGAATATTTTTCTTAATACCAATGTAAATTTTTGAGCCAAGTAATTCATATCTCATTTTTTCAAGAAAAATAATTTCTTCCCTAATGTCAGGATTATAAAAAGTAATTTGGTTAAGAAGTTTTTCGCTGTGATATTTTTTTTTTAAAGCAAAAGAATCTGAAGCTCCTCTCATATCATCAAAATTGAATAAAGTAGATAAAGTAGGAAGATTTAAAGTCTCTTCCTTTTCTAAAATTATATTTGAATTGATATTAACTTTAAGATTTTGATTTTCAGATAAGGTCTTATTTACTGAGTTTAGAGTAGAAGATATATGCTTTGGTAATTTATCAATAAAGTTTTTTGACAATTATATTTCTAATCCAAATGATCTTTGAAAATATTCTTTATAAATATCAATCTCACTTTCATCACACTTATTTAAGAAAGTAATAGAAAGAGAGCTTCTAATATTATTAAGAATTTTATAGTTTTCTGCCCACATAATTAATGTTCTAGGACTCATTACAATTGAAACATCTTTTTGTTCAAAGCCTTTTCTTGATAAATTTGCCATTTGAACCATTGATTTAATTAATTTTTTTTCTTCAATATTTGCAGATATTTTTTTGGCAATAATTTCTATTTCTTTATCTTCATCTAAATAGTTTAGCTTTGCAACTATATTCCATCTATCCATTTGACCTTGATTAATTTGGTTTGTCCCATGATATATTCCAGATGTATCTCCTAATCCCACTGTATTAGCTGTAGCAAAAATTCTGAAAAAAGGACTTGGAGAGAGTACTTTACTTTGATCTAGTAATGTAAGTTTACCCTCTGCTTCAAGCACCCTTTGAATAACAAACATTACATCTGGTCTTCCAGCATCATATTCATCAAAAACTAAAGCTATATTATTTTGAAAAGCCCATGGTAGAATCCCTTCTTGAAATTCTGTTACTTGTTTATTCTCTTTAATTACTATTGAGTCCTTTCCAATTAAATCAATTCTAGAAACATGACTATCTAAATTAATTCTAATGCATGGCCAATTGAGCCTAGCACATACTTGTTCTATATGAGAGGATTTTCCTGATCCGTGTAACCCTTGGATAAAAACTCTCTTATTAAACTTCAAACCTAATAAGATAGCTAGAGTAGTGTCTTCATCAAAAACGTAGTTTTTATCAATTTGTGGGGTATATTCGCTTTTTACTATAAATTTTGGAATCTTGAGGTCAGTTTTAATACCAAAAATATCCTTAGCTGACACATCAGATATCTCAGGAGCATCGATTTTTTTTAGGGCCTCAACTTTGTTCATTTTTTATATCTTTCTAATAAGTAGTTATAAGCTTCTACAATTTCTCTAAATTTATCAATATTTTTTTTACTATTGCCCTTCACATCTGGATGATGCTCTTTGACTAGTTTTTTATATCTTTTTTTTATCAAGTTTAAATCAGTATTAATATCTAAATTTAGTTTTGAAAGGGACCAAAGTAGCTTATTTGAAGGAGGTATTGATTTCTTTGGGTTTTCAAAAGATCCCATATCTTCTCCATTAATACTAAATTTATAATATTTTATTCCTGATCCAAAAGTATTTGTGGGCCTTCTCCAAATAGTATCAAAACGAATATCTGTTTCTATCTCATCAGCACCCATTTTTTTATGATAATTCCATTTCTTATTAAATTCTTTTATGTGTTCTAAGCAAAACCATTGTGTTTCATTTAAATTATCATAACTCTTTGGAGCTCTATATTCTCCTATTAACTTACATTTAGGATAGTTGCATAAATTATCTATTTTATTTTTTTTTATCATTTAAAATTATTTTATGAATTTAAATGTGATTAAAAACCATTTAATTGACATTAGTCAATTTGAAATTAAAGAAATATTAGACAATAGCCATTATCATACAAAACATTCAGGAGTTCAAAATTCAAAATATCCACTTACACATATAAAAATTATAGTAATAAATCATAATAATCTGAGTAGAATGGTTATTCATAGAGAAATATATCAAAAACTAGGAAGTGAAATTAAAAAAGGCCTTCATTCAATTGAAATAAAAATATCAAAGACTTAACTTTACTTTATTTATTTTGTTAATTGATCTTGAGATTATTTGTAACTTTAATTCTTTATAATAAATAATTTTTCCCACTTTTGGAATTTCTTTAGCTAAATCATGAATTAATCCTGAAAGTGTTACAAATTTATCAGGAAGTTCTATGTTTAAACTTCTGTTTATTTCTCTAATACTAGCATTACCGTTGAATAAATAATTATTCTTATCAATTTTTTCTAAATAACTTTCATCAGTATCTGTTTCATCAAAAATTTCTCCTATGATTTCTTCAATAATATCTTCAAGAGTTATGAGCCCTTGTATTTCCCCATATTCATCCACAACTAAAGCGATATGCTCTCGCTTTGATTTAAAATCAATTAACTGTTTCATTGCCAATTTATTTTGTGGGACAAATACTGGTTGAAAAGTATTTTTTTCAATTAAGGTGTTTTTCCCATTTTCATTAAATTCTGAGTCTTTAAGTAGATCTCTAATGTCAATTATACCAACTAGATTATTAAAATTGTTTTTGATAACAGGTATTCTTGTATAAGAAGAATCATTAATTATTTTAAAATTTTGTTTGAATGCATCTTCAAGATCTATAAATAAAATTTCATTTCTATGAGTCATAAGCTCATCAACTTTAAGATTTTTTAATTCAAGTAAATTGCTCATGTATTCTGCCTCATACTCATCTTTTTTAGAGATTAGCCTTTGCAGTTGAACTGCTCCTTCAAATTCTTCTTTGATAATTTTTGATTGATCGGAATTTAGATCTAATCCTAAAATTTTAATAATTTTAGATGAAATTGAATTGATAAATTGGATTAAAGGCTTAATCAGTCTAGTGTATAAGAAGAAAAATTTAGCAACTTTAAGAGCAAAAAACATAGGTCTGTTTATAGCAAAAATCTTTGGAGTAACTTCTGAAAAGATTACAATTAGTAATGTCATAAAAATAGTAGCTACTGTTACCCCTAAACCTCCGAATTCTGATACAAGTAGTTCTGTCATTAAGGCTGTAGCTAAAATATTAAATAAATTATTTGCCAGCAAAATTCCTGTAATAAACTCATCTTTTAATTCTTTTATTCGAAGAATAAATTTAGAATTCTTAATGCCTTTTTCTTTTTGTCGATGTGCTTGTAATTTAGAAACTGCTGTTAATGCCGTTTCCGATCCAGAAGAAATAGCTGATAATAAGAGTAGTAATATTATTGCTATTAATTTAATTAAGATTAATAAAGTCATTAATCTATTTTTTTAATAAGATTCTCCAATTTGGCGAAAGATAATTTTTTTACAAAACCACCTTTTTTGTCAATACAAATAAAATTAATGAAATCATTTTTTGCTTTTTTATCAAATTTTATTTTAGCTATTATTTTAGAAAAACTTTTAGATAATAAAAATTTGTTATAGTTTAATGGAAGATTATATTTTTTAAATAAACTTATCATATTTTCAATAGATCCTGAGTAAAAACCTAAAATTTTTGAAATTTTAATTTCAATTAACATTCCTAAAGCTACAGCTTCACCATGCTTAATTGAGGAATTATATGAATTAGTATTTTCAATAGCATGGCCGATAGTATGACCAAAATTTAAAATAGACCTAGCAGATCTAGAATTTAGTTTTTCTTTGAAATCCCTTGTGTATTTAATTTTAGTAATAATTGAGTGCTTAATAATACTTTGAAGATCTTTTTTATTTTTGAAATCATATTTAATTAATTTTTTATTCAAATTATTGGGATTTATAAATGAGTATTTAATAATTTCAGCAAATCCACAATTTAATTCTCTTTTTGGCAGAGTATTTAAAAATTCAGGACAAATAATTACTTTCTTTGGCAAATAAAAACTCCCAATTAAATTTTTTCCTGAAGAACTATTAATACCAGTTTTTCCTCCTATCGAACTGTCTACCATTGCCAACAAAGATGAAGGTACTATTATATGATCAATACCTCTGAGCAAAGAAGAAGCAATAAATCCTGAGAGATCTCCAATAGTTCCTCCACCAAAAGAAATTAATTTACTATCCCTTTGAATTCCTTTTTTTAAAATTGACTCAACAATTAGACTATATTTTTCTAAAGATTTAATTTTTTCTTCAGCTTTAATAAAAATACATCTCTTTTGATATTTTTTTGGAATTTTTTTTATAACTTGATTCTTTTTTAATTTATTATCAATGATTAAAATATCTTTAGATGAAACTTTGTTAATTATTTTATTTTTAAGATTTTCGAAACTTGAAAATTCTATTTTGTAAGATTTATTATTAATATTCATTTATGGATATGTTTTAAGATTTCTTTAATAGTATCTTCCGTGTTGTCTCTAACATCAATTCTTAGATCAGCTATGTCATTGTAAAGTTCTTTTCTTTCTTTGAAAAGATTTTTAATTTTTTTATCTGAATCTTTTGAAAGTAAAGGTCTATTTGAGTTTCTTGAAGTTCTCTCAATTAGAACATCAATTTTACAATTCAAATAAATATTAAATGATTTTTTCAGGACATCTTTATTTTGGATAATTATCCCCCCTCCAGTTGCAATTACACTATTTTGTTTTTTGATAAATTCTTTAAGAACTTTACCTTCTATTTTTCTAAAATAAGCTTCACCTTTTTCCTTAAAAATTTCTTTTATTTTCATACCAGTATCTAATTCTATTTTTTTATCAGTATCAAAAAAAATATAGTTCAGCTCTTTAGATAGTAATTTTCCTATAGTGGATTTACCTGAACCAGGCATTCCAATTATACAAATTATATTTTTAAATTTATTCGACATTGTTATTTACACTGAATTATATATATAATATTGACTAATAATCATGTGGTCTTTATGAGAAAAATAGTATTAATTTTAACAATATTAACCTTAGGTATAATTATTTTTATTGCTATTAATAGCATAAAAATACCTGCACCTACAAAACTTAATAAGCACAACATATCTATAGATAAATTTTTATGAGAATTTACATTATAATTTTTTTTTTGATATCTCATATTCCAATCAATGTTTCTGCTTCAGATGTAAATGAACAAATTATATTTCAAGATGATTCATTTTCACAAAATAATTTAATTTCAGAAATTTCATCAAATGATGA
>MDSZ01216158.1_pt1 | contig 13034 bp, 10 predicted proteins | sample 811201 | NCBI WGS metagenome assembly MDSZ01 (sample SAMN05326647, study PRJNA326480) | marine metagenome | isolation source: seawater | place: Indian Ocean: North | collected 2010
GGTAGCTCTTTTATAAGTGTCCTGGGTGATACCAAAGTAGGTAAGTAATTTTAATTTTTTATAAAGTTTTTTCGAGTCTGTTGTTATTATTCCGCCATCACCACAAGAAATTGTTTTTACTGCTTGAAAAGACCAAATCGCAACATCGCCATTTTTTCCAGCACCCTGAGTGAAACAACTTAGTGCACAATCTTCTATAATTAAACCCTTAAAAAATTTTCTAAGAGGCTTAGTATCGCAATTTATACCTGCATAGTTTACAGCAATTATAGCTTTTGTGTTTTTATCAATTAGTTTTTCAACATCCTTTGGACATAAATTTCTGTTTTTTGGATCAATATCGCATAATCTGTTTTCACAGTTATTCCAAAGCGGAACCATAGCAGTTGTAACCCAAGAAACGGTAGGGGAGATTATATTGCCCTTATTTATATTATATGCTTTTAATACAAGATCCATTCCGGTGGTATTACTTAATGTTGTAACAGCGTATTTTGCTCCTACTAAATTGGCAAATTTTTTTTCTAACTCTTCTACTTGAGGGCCTCTACCCCACCAACCACTATTAATTGTTTTTGCAATTGCACTAATTTCCTCTTTTCCACCTGCCGGACTTAATACAGGAATGGTTTTTTTTCTAATTTGCATTTGTTAATTTTATTTCAGGAACATACTCCACCCATGTAGTTCTTGCTCCATTTTTTTTTTCCTTAGCCGTGATTTCATTTTTTAAATTCCAAGCAAAAAGAATTGTATAATCAAAATTTTCAAAACGAAATTTTGATGCATCTTTGATAGGAATATGAGTTCCAGGTGTAATCTTGCCAATTTTAGCTGGCGTTGAGTCATAAATACACTCAATTAAAGATCCATCAATTTTTGCAAAATTCAGCAAAGTAGAACTTTTAGCTGTAGCACCATATCCACAGATTCTTTTACCTTTACTCTTTTCCTCTTCTAAAAAATTTTTTAATTTATTACATACATTTTCACTTTTGATTTTAAAATTTTCATAAGTCAAATTATCAGCTACTTTAATATTTTTCTCTAAAGCAAGATATTTATCTACAGATTTTGACCTTTCTTTATTTCTTGAAAAATAATATCTCATGGATCCACCATGTATTGAAAAATGTTCAACATCGTTAAGAAAAAAAGAGTATTTTTCAAAAAGTGTTTTATATGAGCTACAGCACCAAATAAAATTATGTTCTGCATATATTTGCTCAAAAGATCCAAGTTTCAACATATCGGGCAAATATGGGTCCTCTATAATAATCATTCCATCATCTTTTAATAATAAATCCATACCTTCTAATACCTCGTGACATTTTTCTATGTGATGCATAGTATTTGTGCTTATTATAACTTTAGCTTTACCCTTGCTTTTAATTATAGACTCGCAAAGATTTTTATTAAAAAAGCCACAAATCGCATTTATTCCCTTTGACTTTGAGTTATTTACAACATTTTCAGAAGCATCTACACCCAAGTGATCAATTTCGTTATCTACAAAATTTTTTAAAAATATACCATCATTTGAACCTAGATCTAAAACATAGTCACTTTCATCTTTAACAAAATTTTTCATTATACTATCTCCAAGAATTTGAAAATGATGTGTCATTGACTTAGACTGGCTAGCAAAATATGTATAAGTGTTATTAAACATTAAATTTTTGTCTGGAACTTTAACAATTTGGAAACACCCACATTTATTACATACTGCAGTCTGCATGTGAAATTTGTACTCGGACTTTACAACTTCATAATTTTGTTCAAGTAGATTGTTTGCTATAGGCATTAATCCAAAATCAATAGTTATAGATAAATTATTGTCACAAACTCTGCATTTAAAAGCGCTATTAAACATTAAAGAAATCACTCAGAGATTTACAAATATAATCTAAATCACTTTTTTCAAGTTTAGGGTGGCATCCTATCAACATGCCGTTCTTCATAATATAATCTGAGTTTTCAAATTCATAATTATTTGTTTTAAAAATTTTATTTTTCATTATTGGTTGTCTAGTTATGTTTCCTGAAAAAATTGTTCTAGTTTGAATATTTTTTCTTTCTAAAAATATTTGCAGTTGTGTTCTAAGATTTTTTTCACCCTCCTTTAGTATAATTGGATATGCAAGCCAATTTGTCTTAACTCCATTTGTCTCTTCTGGACTAATAATATGGTCATCTAAATTTTTAGATATTTTACTCTTAAGATAATTAAAATTAGCTACTCTTTTTGAAAAGAATTCATCAAACCTTTTAAGTTGTGCAAGTCCAAATCCCGCACATACTTCTGGAGCAAAAAAATTATAACCTTCTCTCTCAAAAATAAATTTTTTATCATATGAAATTCCATTAATTTCAATATCAAACCTATCTTTCAAGTTATCCTCTATACTTAATGAGGCGTCAGGTGAAAAAAGTTCAGAACTTCTTCCCCATCCTCTCACAATTTTCATTTTTTCATAAAGATCGGCATCATTGGTGCATACCATTCCTCCTATGCCGGCACATGTAATTATATGAGAACCATAAAAACTTGTAGTACTTAAATCACTTAATAAACCTGTATTACCACCCCTAAAATCATACCCTATAGTATCAGCAGAGTCTTCAATAACGTGTAATTTATGTCTCTTAGCAATTTTACTTATTTCATCCCAATCGGGAACATTACCTATTAAGTTTGGGACAAATATAGCTTTAGTATTTTTATTAATGCAATTTTCTATATCTTCGACCTTGATATTTAATGTTTTCACATTTACATCAACTAGACTGGGAACCAAACCAAGTTGTAATATTGGCGACATAGTTGTTGAAAAAGTTAAACAAGGTGTAATTACCTCTGAGCCTCTGTCTAATTCTAGAGAAGAGAGAGCAAGTAAATTTGCTGATGATCCTGAATTGACAAAAAGTCCAAATTTTTTTCCAAATATTTCACTTATCTTTTTCTCGAATTCTAATGTTTTACTCCCTGATACAAGGCTAAAACTTTGAGTTTTTAAAATTTCAACAACAGCATTAATTTCTTCTTCACCGTAATTGGTTTGATTATAAAATATTTTTTTTTCCATAAGATCAAGTTTTTTGTTCTATAATATTTTGAGGTTTATCTTTAACCTCCTCAATATTTCTTGTTAAATAAATTCCAATTATTGCTAAGTTTAAAAATAAAATTGAGGATAAAAATGACGAAAATACAATTATAGAAGCCCATCCTGGTACATTAATATACCCTAATAATTTTGCAATTATTGTTATACCCCCAGTAAACATAAATAGTATTGATAGAAAAAAACCAAACATTGATGAGTAAATAAGAGGTCTATATGAATATGTTGTTATATAATCAATTGCAAACTCCATTTTTTTTCTAAAATGAAATCCTGAATTTCCAAATTTTCTTAGGCTTTGTTTCATTATTACATAGTCTTTTTTAATTCCATACGTGTGCATTACTTTAATATGTTTAAATTTATTTGTATTTGCAAGATAGATATCAACTGCTTTTCTCGAAATTACTCTATATAGACCTTCTTCTACTGGATAGTTTTCATTAATTAAAAATGAAAAGAGTTTCCAATATATTCTTGAGAAAAATTTACTTATTAAACTTTCAGGATGCTTATTTTCATAATATGAACACACCACATCAACATTTTTGTTAATTAATTTTTCATAAAGCTTGCTCATTTCATTTAATGGATCGGTTATATCACACGTAACAACAAATACATAATTACCAGAACTAATTTTAAGACCTTCAGTTATTGCAGTATCAACACCAAAATTTTTGACTAATTTTAATCCTTTAACAGAACTATTTTTTTCTGCGATATTTTGAATTTTTTTCCAGGAATTGTCAGAACTATAATCATCCACTAAAATTATCTCAAAATTTTGAGTAATATTTTTTAAATTTTTTTCACATTGATCAATTAATTCATCAAGGGTCTCTAGTGCATTATAAACTGGTATTATTACTGAAATTCTATTCGAAGACATTATTAAAGAAGCTTATTTTGGTAACACAATTCTACTTTAAGTTCAGTATATTATTTTTTAAATAAATCTATATAAACTAATCTTTATTTAGCATGATGAATTATTAATGCCAACAAAAAGATCTATAAAAATTCTTATAACTGGATGTGCGGGTTTCATTGGTTTTCACTTGTCAAAGAAATTATTAGAAAACAAAAAGTATAAAGTATTTGGAATTGACAATATTAACAATTATTACGATGTCAAATTAAAAAAAGATAGAATTAATATTTTAAAAAAAAAAAAAAATTTTAAGTTCGAAAAAATTGATATTACAAAGGAAAAAAAACTTAATTTTAGTTTTAAAAAGAATCAATACACGATTGTAATTAATTTAGCAGCACAAGCTGGTGTACTGTATTCAGTAAAAAATCCAGGTACATATTTTAAAAATAATATTGAAGGTTTTTACAATATTTTAATTTTATCTAAAAAATATAAAATCAAACATTTGATTTTTGCATCAACAAGTTCAGTTTATGGTCCATCAAACAGGTTTCCTTTAAAAGAAACTGATAATACTGATAAGCCGCTTTCTTTCTATGCAGCAACTAAAAAAAGTAATGAGGTAATGGCTCATTCATTTAGTAATATTTATAAATTAGCATGCACTGGATTAAGATTTTTTTCAGTCTATGGTCCAATGGGTCGACCAGATATGGCTTTATTTAAATTTACAAAGGCAATTATAAATAAAAAATACATTAATCTAAATAATAATGGGAAGCATGTAAGAGATTTTACGTATATAGAAGATATAGTAGCTGGAATAATAAAAATAATAAACAAACCACCAAAAAATAATATACCTTTTAATATTTTCAATATTGGAAACTCGAAACCTACTAGTTTAAAAGAATTCTTGGCAGAAATTGAAAAAAATTTAAAAGCAAAAGCTAAAGTAAAATATAGAGATATACAATTAGGAGACATTTATAAAACACATGCTTCTGTTCAAAAATTAAAAAATAAGACCGGTTATACTGCATCCACAGACACAAAAACTGGTATTAAAAAGTTTATAGATTGGTACAAAGTATACTTTTTTGAAAACTAATAATATTTATGAATATTTCTCTTATCTGTTTTTTAAAATTTTAGAATGAAAAACATTTATTTACTATTTACCAAGTCTGAACGACTAAAAATTTTAATTCTTTTTTTTGGTATTTTAATTCATGGTATTATTGAAATAAGTAGTATTGCCTCAATTTTACCATTTATGTCGATAGTGATGGATCCAACCATTATTAATACAAATATTTTTTTAAGTAAACTATACAATTTTTTTAATTTCAATAGTTACAACAGTTTTCTTGTTTCTTTAGGTTTATTGGTATTTATACTATTATTTTTTTCTAATGCCTATGCAGCCTTCATTTTTTGGTGGATAACAAGATTTGTTCAATTTCAATCGTATAGATTATCAAAAAAAATTTTTGACAATTATTTATCTCAATCTTACATTTTCTTTCTCAATAGAAATTCCTCAGAGTTAAGCAAGAATGTTCTTACAGAGGTAAATAGAGTGATAATTGGAGTGATATATCCAATGTTATTAGCGATTTCAAAAGTAGCTATAGTAATATTTATTGCAATACTATTACTATATGCCAACCCAAAATTAAGTATTCTAATCTCAGTTACTTTAACTATTGCTTATGGGATAGTTTATTATTTAGTGAGAGAGTATTTGCGTAATATAGGAGAATTGTCTACTAAAGCTACATTTAAAAAATTTAAATTTACCGATGAAGCTTTTTCAGGAATTAAAGATATTAAACTTCGAGGTACAGAGACCGAATTTATAAAAAAATATTCTCAACCAGCTAAAAAATTTGCAGAATATAGTGCAACGAGTGCAGTTATATCTTTGTTGCCAAGGTATGCGATCGAAACTCTTGCATTTGGTGGACTTCTTTTAATAGTTGTCTTTCTTATTTCATCAAGTGAAAATTTTATGAGTGTAATACCTCTAGTAGCATTATACGCGTTAGCAGGTTATAGAATAATGCCAGGGTTACAGCAAATATACCATAGTATTGCCCAAGTAAGATATAATACACCTGCATTAGATATTTTATTAAAAGATCTAAAAGACGATACATTTAATAATAACAAAACTGAAAATCGGTTGGTTTCTATACCTAAAATTAAAAAAGGCGTCGAGTTTAAATCTGTTTGTTTCAAATATCCAAATTCTGATGTTCAAATTTTAGAAAATATTAATGTTAAGATAAACAGTAATTCTTTAACAGGGTTTGTTGGAAAGACAGGTTCTGGCAAAACTACTTTAATCGACATTTTATTAGGTCTGCTTCCAATAAATAAAGGAGATATAATTGTTGATAATATCAAACTTGAGAAAAATAGTTTTAATTCATGGCAAAAAAAAATAGGATATGTGCCACAAAAAATATTTTTAATGGATGATACAATTAAAAATAATATTGCGTTTGCTGTTCCAGATAATTTAATTGAAAATAAAAAAATAATTAATGCATCCAAGCTCGCAGAGCTTCATGAATATATTTCTGATCTACCTGATAAATATAACACCCATGTAGGAGAAAGAGGAATTAGGTTAAGTGGTGGGCAAATACAGAGAATTGGTATTGCTAGAGCACTATACAATAATCCAGAAATACTTGTGTTTGATGAGGCCACAAGTGCACTAGATAATGTTACAGAAAAAAAAATTATGGGCTCAATTAAAAAATTGTCAAAAGATAAAACCATTATAATAATTGCGCATAGATTGAGTACTATCAAAAATTGTGATCAAATTTACTTTATCGACAAAGGAAAGGTGTCTGAGCAAGGAAGTTATAATGAACTAATTAACAAGAGTAAGAAATTTTACGATATGGTTTATTCAAATAATTTAGAAAATAGTGAAGTATATGAATAAAAATACAAATAAGCTTATAACAGCAAAGTGCTATTGGATCACTGGCCTATCTGCCTCGGGTAAGACAACAATGGTAGATATGCTAACAAATTACTTAAAGAAAAAAAATGAGCCTGTAATAAAGCTTGATGGTGATATTTTAAGAAATATTTTTAATGCAAATTTATATTCCTTAGAAGAAAGATACAAACTAGGATTAAAATTCTCATCACTATGTAAACTAATTGTGGAGAATAATGTTAATGTAGCTATAGGAATTATTGGACTATTTCATAAATTACATTCTTGGAATAGAGAAAATATTCCAAATTATTGCGAAATCTTTTTAAATGTTCCAAAAAATGAATTAATTGAGAGAGATCCAAAGGGCATTTATAAAAAAGCAATGAATGGTGAAATTAAAAATGTTATGGGAATTGACTTAAAAGTTGAATTTCCTTTAAAGCCAGATATCGAAATTAAATGGGCTAAACATAAAAGTATAGATAATACATTTAAAGAAATTGTTGAAAAAATAGAGAGAATAACAAAGTAATATTTTGAAAAAGAGAATAATAGTAACTGGTGGAGCTGGATTTATCGGATCAACTTTAATCAAGCATATTGCTAAAAAATTAAAAGGAAATATTTTAAATTTGGATAAGTTAACATACGCTGGTAATTTAAGCTCTTTAGAAAACATTAGCCAAAATGAGGGCTATTCATTTGAAAAATTAGATATTTGCGACAAGACTAATATTCAATTAATGATTGAAAAATATGAGCCAACTAATATAATTCACCTAGCTGCGGAAACTCATGTCGATAAATCAATTGATAGTTCAATTAATTTTATAAAAACTAATATAATTGGTACCTATAATTTACTTCAGTGCTCTCTAAATTATTGGAAAAAGTTAAATAATTACCAAAAAAAGAAATTTTTATTTCAACATGTATCTACAGATGAAGTTTATGGATCTCTAGATTTTGGGAGTGGCATATTTACTGAAAAAACTGCTTATGATCCTAGTTCACCTTATTCAGCTTCAAAAGCTAGCTCAGATCATCTTGTTAGAGCCTGGAATAAAACTTATAACTTACCAACAATAATCACCAACTGCTCGAATAATTATGGACCATACCAATTTCCTGAGAAATTAATACCCTTAACAATTATTAAAATATTAAGGAATGAACAAATTCCGTTATATGGAAATGGACGACAAATCAGAGACTGGTTACACGTACAAGATCACGCTGAGGGCATCGTCAAGGTAATGCTTGAGGGTAAAAATGGACAAACTTATAACATTGGAGGAAATAATGAAATATCAAATTTAAATTTAGTTAGGCTAATATGTGAAATATTGAGTGAATTAAATAAAAAAAGTAGAACTTTCAAAATTAAAAATCCAAAAAAACTCATATCTTTTGTTAAGGATAGACCTGCACATGATGTGAGATATGCTATTGACACAAAAAAGATTGAAAATGAACTTAATTGGAAGGCAAAGATAAATTTTAAAGATGGTTTGCGTCAAACAATTATTTGGTATCTAGACAACCAAGAATGGTGGGAAGGTATACTTCAATCAGATTATAATGTTATAAGTAGAAAAGGGTTAAGGTAAATATGTATAAAGGCATAGTTTTAGCAGGTGGAAAGGGAACGAGGCTTTACCCTATAACCTTATCAACTTCAAAACAACTTTTGCCTGTTTATGATAAACCAATGATATATTACCCAATATCTATTTTAATGTTGGCAGGTATAAGAGAAATATTAATTATTTCCACTCCAAAAGATATAGAGTCCTACATTGAATTACTTGGTAATGGATCTAGGTTTGGGGTAAAATTTTATTACAAAGTACAAAATGAACCAAAGGGGTTAGCCCAGGCATTTCAAATTGGAAAAGACTTTATTGGAAATGATAATGTCTGTTTGATACTTGGAGACAATATTTTTTATGGACAAGGATTAATTAATATATTGAGAAAAGTAGTTAAAAAAAAGGGGGGAGCAACTATATTTGGCTATGCAGTAGCTAATCCAAGTAGTTTTGGAGTTTTGGAATTTGATAAAAATATGAGAATAAAAAATATTACTGAAAAACCAAAGAAACCAAAATCAAAATACGTAGTAACAGGACTCTTTTTTTACGACAATAATGTAGTAAAATATGCAGATAATGTGAAACCATCAAAAAGAGGTGAATTAGAAATTACAAGTATAAATAAAATTTACTTAAAAAAAAAAAAACTAAACGTAGAGTTTTTTGGAAGAGGTTTTGCATGGCTAGACACTGGAACACATGAAAACCTTATTGAAGCTGGAAATTTTATTAGCACTATTGAAAGAAGACAAGGGCTCAAAACGGCTTGTCTTGAAGAAATAGGATATAATAATAAATGGCTTACAAAAGATGATTTACTTTTAGCTATTAAAAAAATTGGAAAAAATGAATACTCTGAGTACCTAAAGGCAGTTTTAAAAAAAAATAGCTAAAAATAAAACCTACTTTGATACTATGATAATAGAAAAAAACTTTGATAACTATATAATTTCAGAAAACGCCTTACTTAAGGATGTACTATTAAAAATTGATCTCAACAAAAGTAAAATTGTTTTTGTTATTGATAATAGCACAAAAGTAATAGGCACTATATCTGATGGAGATATTAGAAGAAGCATGATATCTCAATCGAAAATTAATTTTTCATCTAAGGCGTCTGATATATGTAATTCTAAGTTTAAATTTGTAAAACATGACGAGCCAGCTGAAAAAATAAAATCAATAGTAAATGGAAAAATAAATATTGTACCTGTAGTTGACAATGATCTGAAAATAATTGCTATCGCCAGACAGAGACCAGAAAATTTCAGGGTTCAAAACTTTATTATTGGAAAGAAGTTTCCAACATTTATAATTGCAGAAATTGGCAATAATCATAATGGTGATATTGAACTTGCAAAAAAACTAATTGATCTAGCCAAAGACTCTGGAGCTGATTGTGTAAAATTTCAGATGCGAAACATGAGATCACTTTATCGAAAAAATATTAAGAGTGGTTCAGAAAATGAGGATTTAGGATCGCAATATGTATTAGGTCTTTTAGAAAAATTTCAACTTTCTAATTCAGACCTTTTTAAAGCATTTGATTATGCCACAAAAAAAAAAATACTTCCTCTTTGCACTGCTTGGGATCTTGAAAGCATTGAGAATTTAGAAAAATATGGATTACCCGCTTATAAGGTAGCTTCTGCAGATTTTATTAATAATGATTTACTACTTAGACTTTCGCAAACAAGAAAACCACTAATATGTTCAACTGGAATGACCAAAGAGAGCGAAATAATTCAAACTATAAACTATCTTCAAGGTTTGGGATGTCATTATTCCTTGCTGCATTGTAATTCTACTTATCCAGCTGCATTTAAAGATATAAATCTTAAATATATGACTAGACTTTCGGATTTAGGAAAATGTGTAGTTGGTTACTCTGGTCATGAGAGAGGATACAATATACCTATAGCGGCAGTTGGGCTTGGGGCTAGAATTATTGAGAAACATTTTACATTGGACAAAAAAATGGAAGGCAATGATCATGTTGTTAGTCTCTTACCTGAGGAGTTTAGAAAAATGGTAAATGGAATTCGCGAAGTTGAGTCAAGTCTTGGCAATGGGAGCACCAAAACTCTATCTCAAGGTGAAATAATTAATAGGGATGTTTTAGGGAAAAGTCTTGTTATTAATTGCGACTTGCCAAAAGGTAAAGTCATTGAAGAAAAAATGGTAGAGGTAAGAAGTCCAGGTACGGGCATTGAGCCTTACAAAAAAAGTGAGATTATTGGTAAAATTGCAACAAGAAATTTTGTAAAGGATGATTTTTTTTATCAATCAGATATTGACGCTAATTTAGCTGTAGAACCACATAAATATAAGTTTAAGAGACCATGGGGAATACCAGTTCGTTACCACGATGCAGAGAAATTAATGAATAAAGCTTCACCTGATTTAGTAGAATTTCATTTAAGCTATAATGATCTTGAATTAAACATAAAAAATTATCTTTTAAGATATTATCACACAGATTTAGTGGTGCATGCTCCAGAGTTATTTGAAAATGATCATATCCTAGATTTATGTTCAGATAACCAAAACTACAGAAATCTCTCAATAAAATATTTACAAAAAACTATCAATGTAACTAGATCGTTAAAACAATTCTTCCCGAAGAGTAAAAAAAATACACCAATAGTTTTAAATGCTGGTGGAGCGACTTTAAATAAACCAGTCAAAAAAAGTTTAAAAGAAAAAATGTATAAACTTGTAGCTGAGAGCTTGTTAAAATTAGACAGTGAAGGGGTTGAAATTATTCCACAAACTATGCCACCATTGCCTTGGCATTTTGGGGGACAAAGATTTCATAATTTATTTATTGATCCAAAAGACATAACTGAATTTTGTAAAAATTATAATTATCGAGTTTGTTTGGACATTTCACATGCCAAATTAGCATGTAATTTTAATAATTGGAATTTTGAGGAGTACATAAAAAAAATTGCTCCATATACGGTACATTTGCATATATCTGATTCACATGGAACTGATGGAGAAGGTATTCAAGTTGGTGAAGGAGAAATAGATTTTGCATCAACATTTAAATTTTTAGATAAACACTGTCCAAAAGTTTCATTTATTCCAGAAATTTGGCAAGGTCATAAAAATTTTGGTTCTGGATTTTGGTATGCTCTTAATAAATTAGAAAATTTTTAAGAAATTTTTATGAATGTATTGGCAATTATTCCTGCAAGAAAAGGTAGCAAAGGTATTAAAAATAAAAATATTAAATTGCTTAATGGACATCCATTAATTGCTTATAGTATATCGGCTGCTTTAAAATCGAGAAAAATAAATCGAGTAATCTGCTCAACAGATTCATTAAAAATAGCTCAAATTGCTAGAAAGTATGGTGCTGAAACACCTTTTTTAAGACCATATAAATTTGCAAAAGATTACTCAACTGATTTACAGGTTTTTCTACACTGTTTAAATTGGCTTAAAAAAAATGAAAACTACTCTCCGGATTTAATTGTCCACTTAAGACCAACATCACCTATAAGGTATTTAAAAGATATTAATAAGGGATTAAACATAATTATAAATAATAAAAATATCGAGTCATTAAGAAGCGTTTCGGAGACGATAACAACCCCATACAAAATGTGGAGAATAAAGCCAGCAGGAAATTTAGATCCAATTTTAAAATTGAAAAAGAATAAAGAACCCTACAATACAGCGAGGCAACTTTTACCTAAAACTTTCGCGCAAACTGGTACACTAGATATAGTGAGGACAAAAACGATTATAAAAAGAAAATCAATGACTGGAAAAAATATATATCCTTTAAAAATAAAAATGGAAGATTTTGTCGATATAGATTCTTTAAGTAGTTTAAGAATTGCTGAAAGCATTATAAAAGCAAAAAAATGTATTAAACCGTGAAAAAAAAAGTATTAATTTGTGGAGTTGGGTCAATAGGAGAAAGACATTTAAAAAACCTTCTCTCATTAGGGTATAGTGATATAATTCTTTTTAGATCCAAAAATAAAAAATTAAGAACGATAAAAAAAAAATTTCCTACATTTACTAACCTCTCAAAAGCATTAAATGAAAAACCAGAAATAGCAATTATATCAAATCCTACACATCTTCATCTGAAAACTGTAATGAAATGTATTCAGAGCAAATGCCATGTATTTATTGAAAAACCTATTAGTCATAATTTAACGGGATATAAAAAATTTAAAGAATTAACAATTAAAAATAAAAGACATGTAGAAGTTGGTTATATGATGAGGTATCACCCATGCATAATTCAAATTAAAAAATGGATTGACAAAAAAAAAATCGGAAAAATTTTGCATTTCAAGTCAGACTGGGGAGAGTACTTGCCAGAATGGCATCCATGGGAAGACTACAAGATATCTTATGCAGGCAAAAAAGAAATGGGTGGAGGTCCAATCTTAACTCTAAGTCATGACATTGATTTGAGCTTATTTTTTTGTGGTGAAATAAAA
>MDSZ01228371.1_pt1 | contig 13033 bp, 12 predicted proteins | sample 811201 | NCBI WGS metagenome assembly MDSZ01 (sample SAMN05326647, study PRJNA326480) | marine metagenome | isolation source: seawater | place: Indian Ocean: North | collected 2010
ATGAATCACTTGATGTTTTTAGAAATGATCTACTTTTATCCACTTTATATAGAAATTTCTATGGGCGATTTAGAAAATCTGATAAGAGTATTTCATACTCTGAACCATTAAAATCTAGTAATAAAGATTATTCTTTTTTGGATAAGTATTGCATAAAAGATATGAAGGCCAAGACTTATATTTGCTCAGATAAGATAAAAAATGCTTTGGGCTTTGAATCAGAATTCAATTTTGAAAAATCTATGGATGAAATAGCTTCTTGGTATAAGTTTTTTTCAAGAGAAGATTATGTAATAAAGGATTTTTTAGAAGATCAAAGTGAGCAGTAAAAGAAAATTGATATCAATCTTGATCCTTACATATGAGGGTGAAGCAATAATTGAAAAAACAATTCAAGGAGTTTTTAACCAGAAGCTCAATGAAAACCTTGATATAGAGGTTATTGTTTTAGACAATGGATCTTCAGATAACACTTTCGAAAGATTAGAGAAAGATAGCAGGATACATCTGTTGAAAAATGACAAAAATTCAACTTTTACAAAAGCATACAATAAGCTATTTAGAAAATCCTCGGGAGACTTAATATTAATTTTAAGTAATGATGTTTTCCTTAAAGATAAACTCTTTCTCAACAACGCTGTTAAAGTCTTAGAGATAGATTCTGTTGGTGCAGTTGCTCCTAAAAGCATAAAATCAAATAGAGAAATTGAGAGAATACCAAAAAAGGAAACAACATTTTTACGTTTATTTCATGACTATACCTTTCTAGGGTCCGTAATGAGGCTTATATCAAATAAAAATTATATAGATAACGAATATGATCTAAATTCAGAAATATTATATCCCGATGTGCTTCAAGACTCTTGTTTGCTTATTAGAAGAGAAGCTTTGTCCTCTGACAAGATCTTTGATGAAAAACTAGATTTTTATTATACAGAAGATTACTTATGTGATTCCTTGAGAGCCAAAGGATATAAATTATTCTATCTTGATTCATCTTTTGTTGAGCATTTATATAGATTTAGTACTAAAAAGATGGGAAAGATAAGAATTTCTTGGATTTATCTTAAAGATGCTATGTTTTTTTCAATAAATAAATTTGGATTATTAAAATCAATATTATTTTTAATACCATTGGCACTCATTACATATATTGCAAGGATTTTCTTTTGGATGATTAGAGGTCAACTAAGTTGGAAAAATTAAGAAAAATTTTTCATAAAGCCTATTTCTTCTTTCTAAGCCTTCTATTTAAAAGATTTATCCAAAATATAAACGAAAATAAAGACCTTTTAGTTTTTGATATTGATAATACCCTTGCCTTAACTAGAGAAAGCACTAATCAAGATAAAAGATTTCTAGATGCAAATCATAACCTATGTGAGGCCGCTTCATATTTCTTAGATTCAGAAGATGTCGTTACTATTTTTATTTCTGTAAGACCTATTTCTGAATTCAGCAATACAAAATATTGGCTAGATAGAAATATCTTATCTTCCAATAAAAAGATACTATTTTTTACTCGGACACCGCAACAAAAGATTAATCTTTTGCATGATGCAACTGAAATTAAGAATAAACTTTTAATAGATGATTTAAGTTTTAATATAGGAAATAAGATTAGGATAATGGAAGATGTATTGGCCAGCATTAATTTTGAAGACTTAAAATATCTAGGCATTGATTTTATAAATGAATCGAAATCTATGAGAAGCTCAAAAATTATATCTTTGATAAAAAATAATTTAACATCTTAATATGCTTGTTTTAATTAGCTTATTTCAAATAATTTTCTTTTCTTATATCAACAGAATAACTATATTTTCTCCATTATTTATTATTTTATTTACCTCAATATTAATTCAATATGTCCTTTCACCAATATTTTTATTATTCACTGGTGATCAAAGTCCTGAAATAATGATGGAAGAATATAGTTATTTACTAATAGTTATTAACATTGTAATTTTCTTTTGGTTTTTGGGATTTACCTTGGTTTCAAAAAAAGAAAAATTTGAGCTTTATGGATTCAATGAACATAGTGAGGCAAATAATCAAAATAGAATTAGATTTGCAATATTTTGCCTAGCTTTAGGAATAATTATTTATACCTTAATTTTCATTTATGCGGGATATGGTTTTATTGAAGCATTATCAAATCCTTTGCAATTTAGATTTGATATAATCTCGCTTTCTGGAGGTTTCTATTTAAGAAATTTATCTATTTGGCTTATTAATTTGTCTGTAATAAGCTTATTAATCTTTTACTTTAGAGATTTTAAGAACTCGCTTCTAAAAAAGTTCTTATTTATATTAATATCAATATTTTTAATAATTATTCTTTTACCTTTTGGCCAAAGGAGCACTGTCTTTATACCATTCATTGCAATAATGTTTGTTCTTTACAATGATAAATTAATTTCCAACTTTACCCTTTTGTTAAGCCTCTCAGTAGGATTATTCTTACTCGCATTTCTTGGGATATATAGAACAATTGCATTTTTTGGTTTTTCTGATTTTGGCAGTATTTATTATGCACTTTTAGAACTTCAATCTTTTGGCTCTTCGGATTTTATTATTGAGATTATAAGAAGATTCGATAATATAACTTGGTTAAATCTCTACTTAGGGCAAGAAAGTTTTTTTTCAGGTTCAAGGTCATTCTTAGAATCTTTTAAGCAATTATTCCTCATATTAATTCCTCCCAGCCTTCTTGGTGGCATTGAAAAGCAAATAGACTATGATACTTTTTTAACAATTTATTTTTTGGGATCTCAAGACTTTGGATCTTTTGGATTTACTCCAATTGCTGAGTGGAGTATGAATTTTGGTAAAATTGGTTTTATTATAATGCCTTTTATTTCCGGTGTTTTAATATCACTAATTTGTAACGCGCTTAGAAACATTAAGAATAATATGTTTTACCTAATTATGTTTAGCTCATTAATTTTTCTAAACATAGTTTTTATTTCAATTCACTCCTATGGAACAGCAGAAGTAATTGTTTTTTTAGTTTTTAATATAGGTATTTATATTTTTTATAAGATTTTTTTTGAAGATATGAATCAAGGAAGACTCAACTCATAATCAACCATTTTTGAGACGAGATCTTCAATATCTGTTTTTGGTTTCCAGCCTAACTTTAATTTAGCCTTTTCAGGATTTGCAAGAAGAATATCAACCTCTGCTGGCCTAAAAAATTCTTCGGCTATTTCAATTATTATATTTCCATTTGCATCTAAGCACTTCTCATCCAAACCACTTCCAGACCATGAGTACTTTATATCTAGATAATCAAGTGTTAAATTACAAAAATCTCTTACTGATTGCGTTATACCAGTTCCAATAACAAAATCTTCGGGATCGGATTGCTGCATCATTAAATACATTGCTTCAACATAATCTCCAGCAAAACCCCAATCACGTTTAGCATCTATATTTCCTAGTTTGAGAATAATGTCTGGATCTTTCCTACGTTTGCAAAGTGTTGATACAATTTTTTTTGTTACAAATTCATTTCCTCTTAGAGGTGACTCATGGTTAAATAAAATCCCTGAGCAGCAGAAAAGTCCATAACTCTCTCTATAATTTTGGCACATCCAATGTGAATAAAGCTTGGATACACCATAGGGACTTCTTGGATAAAAGGGAGTTAATTCTGATTGTCTATCTTCCATGATCTTACCAAACATTTCTGAAGTTGATGCTTGATAGAACTTAGTCTTGCTTGAAAATCTATGAATTGAGTCAAGGATATTTGTTACTGCTATAGAGTTAATATTTGATGTTGTAATAGGATTTTCCCATGATGAGCCTACAAAGGACTGAGCAGCAAGGTTATAAATTTCATCAAAGTTCTCTTCTTGAATAAGCTTGGTGACTTGGCTATGCTCGCAAAGATCAATTTTTTGAAGTTTAATCTTTTCGTGAATATTAAAATACTTTAATCTAAAATTATCGTTTGAAGCAGTTCTTCTCTCTACTCCAGTTACTTCATAACCCTTGCGCAGTAAAAGATCTGCAAGATATGCTCCATCTTGCCCAGATATTCCTGTAATCAAAGCTTTTTTTATTTTCATACTGTTTGTTTCGAGATTATATCTTTATTTTGAACATTTTTTATTTTTTATTTATCGTGCTTTATAATTCTAGAATGTTTGGGCCAAACAATAAAACAAAAATAAATCAAAACATTAATTTTCATCATCGAGAAGATGATTTCTTTAATATTTATTCTGATTTAATTTCAGAGTTTAAAAAAACTTTTAAAATAACAGAAGAGTATGACGTCCTTATTGTCAATGGAAGCGGTTCTCTTGCAATTGAAACAGTAATCTTTTCCTTTTTAGGTAAATTTAAGATGATTGGGGTTGAGGGCAAATTTAAAAAAAGATGGGAGTCACTTTTAGCAACTCATAAAAAGCTTGATATAGAAAAAGGTATGAATTTTTATTGTCAGCTAGAAACTTCTAATTCAACATTACAGGAATATGAAAATAATTTTTTTATAGATTGTGTCTCTTCTTTTCCGTATGTCAGCCCACCCAAAGATACAAAAATTTGGGCTACTGTCAGCAGCAAATGTCTTGGCTCTGTTCCTGTTTTAGGGGTGCTTGTATTCAGAAAGGATTTGTTGGGCAGTTTTATTGATAAAAGTTATTATTCATATTTAAATTTTTTAAACCTAGTTGAATTTAGAAAATCTAATCAGACACCCCAAACACCGCCAATACCTCTTTATATGGATTTTTTAGAGAAATTAAGAGATTTTGACTCTCAAAATCTCATTGAAAAAATAAACTATAGATGTGACCAGATAACACATATTCTTGGAAAGGATAATTTTATCGGGGATACCAGGTGCCCAGTGCTTACTTTTAATAAATCACTTCTTCATGATCGTATGAGTAAATATAGGATTTATGGCTCAAGCTCCAAGGGAAGCGACATAAGGCAAATTTTTGTATACTCACAAGATGATAATGATTTTGATGAATTTATAAGTGATTTAAAGAAATGAAGTTAATAAGAAAACTGATTAAGGTCTCAAGACACTTTCTTTTTATATTAACTAATATCAACTGGCTAGGGTTTTTTAGATATCATAAAATAGGTTCAGAAAATGTTGTAATTTCTAACTTCTTATCATCTGGAAGATTCAGCACAGAGGGAATATGTTGGGAATTTGGCTATATAAATTTTCTAATTAAAAATAAGCTAAATTTTGAATATACATCTTTAAAAAAGATGCATTTTAACAAAAATATTTTTTGGTCTCCTGAAATAACTACAACCTCTATTAATATTCGGAACTATACTTCACTCTTTGCTCATATTGCTTCAGAGCTAGAAAATCAGGGATGCAATGTTTTTCCAAATTCATATGAAATAAATTATCTTGAAAATAAAGTATTCATGTATGAACAATTTAAATTAAGAAATATCCCTCACCCAAAAACAAATATCTTATCCTCCATAAATCCGAATATTGATAAATCATTTAATCCCAATGATGAAGATAATGAGCTAGAATTTCCATTAATATGGAAAGGCGAGCATTCAGCAGGAAGCAAAGACATTAAACTTCTTAGAAATCTTGAAGACTTTAAACAAGTTATTGAAAAGAAAGATTTTAAAGTCAAAAATTCGAATATTATCTTGCAAGAATTTTGCGATATCAGAAGAGACCTGAGGGTCAATGTTATTGGTAATGATGTAGTTTTAAGTTTTTGGAGGATAAATTCAGGAAATGATTGGAAGCCAACTGCTTCTGAGTTTGGAGCAACCATACAACATTTCGATTTACCTGAAAATCTAAAGAATGAGTTTATAAAAGTTGCTAAGGATTTGGATATGAAAATATGTGGATTTGATATTATTTTTGAGGATGACGATATAAAAAAACCTTTTAAAGTACTAGAAGTCAGCCCTAGATATTCTCCAAATCCTTACTTTGATGTAACTGATAAAAGCTATTCATACTCTGACTTCAAATCAAAAATATTCACAACGAGATCATGGGCTTTTTTGCAAAGCGAAGAGATCTTTAAGCATGCAACTATGTATTTAGATAATATTTTTCAAGGAATCAAAGAAAATTAAACAAAAAGTTCTTGTTATTACTGATACTTTTCCTTACCCATCAAGGAATGGGATGGAGGTGACTGCTCAACAGAATATTGAAAGATTTATTAAAAATGGTTTCGAAGTTAAATACCTAATTTTGTCTGATTCAAGTGTATCAGAAGAAAATGAGTTTCAAAGATACAGGGCTTCGGGTATCGATTCAGGAATACAATTCATAAAGATTAATGAAAAACCAAAATTAATTAAAATATTAGACGAGCTTTTTCTTAAAAATACAACTTTTTTAAATTATGAGGTATGTGATGAAAACATATCATATGAAGATATCTTAGATAACGTAAATTATGTATTTATACCCCCAATCAAAGGAGTACTTTTTTATAAAGATTATCTAGCAAAATACGCTAAAAGTAAGAATATTAAATCAATCTTTCATACAAATGACTGCATATCTTCATACTATCTTGGAACTTTTCTAAGAATGATTAAGGGGTATGAAAAAATAACTTTTCTTGGCCTTAGCTATATTTTTAGATATCAATTAATAAAATTTCTAGAGAAAAGATATTTACAGAATTTTGATTTTTGCATGGTTCAAACTAGCAGAGAAAAGTTAAAACTTGAAAAGCTTTTTTCCAGTAAAGGAACTCCATCTCCTAAAATAATTGTTGAAGAAAATAAACCTGTTAAAGAGTTGCTAGATTTTTCCTATAAACCAGTTGGTTTAAATTTTTTACTGATGTCACATTTTATTGATAACAGAGCATATTCAGCTATTTGGTTTATAAAAAAAGTTTGGAGAGGAGTGGTTGAAACTTATCCAGATGCTCGCTTACATATATATGGAGCCCTTGATAAAAATTCAAAAGTCTACTTAAGTGTAAAGAATGAAAAAAATATCATTTTTTATGGTTTTTCATCATCTCTAATAGATGCATATCAAAATAAAACCATATCTATTGTTCCTGTATTTCAAGATAATGGTTTGATTACAAGGGTTATTGACTCTTTATCTGCAGGAGTTCCTTGCATTACTTCAAAACAAGCATTAAGCACAATAGAAGGGGCTAAAAACTTTAAACATGCAGTTGCGTCTGATAGTTCAAAAAAAATGCTATCTGATATTATCAACTGTATAGAAAACAAGGATGCTTTGACTAGCCTCTCCAAGAATGGAAAAGAATTGATGCTTAATAAGTATAAAGTAGAAAATGATTTAAATTTTTTATATGAGTAAAAATATTCTTATTAATGCAATTTCAGCAAGAAATGGTGGCGGAGTAACATATGTAAAAAATATCATTCCCTTCTTTGTAAATAACTCTAATAATTTTCGTATCACACTTCTAATTGGTAAAGATAATAGAGAGTTTGATGAAATAAAAAATATTCCATCACTCAACCTTATTTTTTTTGAAAGTCCATCTAGTAGTTTATTTAAAAGAATGATTTTTGAATTATTTGAGATCCCAAAGATTATGAAGAAAGGTAAGTATGATATTTTGTTTTCTCCAGGAGGAACGTCTTTCACACTAAGATCAAGAGATTTCGAGACCGTTACAATGTTTAGAAATGTTTGGCCTCATTTTTATGTTAAAAATTATAAAAAAGATTTTCTTCTTAAACCCATATCTTTTCTTAAAATACTTATCCAAAAATTAATCATAATTTATAACTGTAGATATCAAAATAAAACGATCTTTATTTCAGAATTTGGAAAGAAGATTATTTCTAGAAACAGACCTCTGAAGAATAATTCAATTGTTATTAGTCATGCAATTAACCCAATTTTTTTTGAATTTGAAGAATCAAATGTAATGCAAACATTTGATGAAAAAAAATACTTGCTTTATGTTTCAAGCTTTCTTCCTTATAAAAATCATGAAAACCTGCTGAAGTCCTACGCAAAGGTTAAATATGAAATTGGAGAACTAAAATTAATTATGGTTGGAAAGATTTCCAAAAAAATAAAACTCAAGCTTGAAAACTTAATTGATAAGCTAAACATTTCAAAAGAGGCAGTGATCTTGGAGGAGATTACGCAAACTCATCTTGCAAGACTATATAAAAGATCACTTTTTAATATTTTTTTATCTTCATGTGAAAATTGCCCAAACATAATGCTCGAATCCATGGCTTCAGGTAGACCGCTTTTATCTTCAATAAGAGATCCAATGCCTGAATTTGGGAAGGATTTTGTAACATACTGTGACCCAACAGACATTAATGAAATATCAGAGAGACTTATCTTTATGAAAAAAAGTATTCTAGCTCTTGAAGAAAAAGCATTGCTAGGTAAGGAAAGTATCACTAATAAAAAAGGATGGGATGATGTTGCCAATAAAACCCTTGAATTTATATCCTCATGATCATGAGTGTTTTATAATCAAATATAAAATTAAAAATGAGAATATTAGTACTTGGAGCAAATGGAATGTTTGCAAAAGAGCTTCTAAGATCACTTAAGAGCGGTGATTTTAGTATTTATGGATCATCAAGAGGGCAAAAAGAATTGCTTGATAATGATTGTTGCAAGCTTGTAGACAATGTTAATGTCTTAAATCTAGAATCAGTAAAAAATGCTATTGAAAAAATAAACCCTGATTGTGTAATTAACTTGGTCGGGATTACCAAATATAAAGAAAGTAGTATGGAAGACTTTATTCAAGTCAATTCTCTAGCCCCCCATCAAATAGCAAGAATATGTGAAAAAAAATCTATAAGATTTATTCAAATTAGTACAGACTGTGTTTTCAAAGGCGACAAAGGTAATTACATAGATGAAGATAAGCCAAATGCTATTGATTTATATGGAAAAACTAAAGGACTTGGAGAAATAAATTATTTAAAAAACTCATTAACAATAAGAACATCGTTTATTGGACATAATAAATTTTCTAAGGATGGTCTTCTTGAATGGTTTTTAGACCAAAAAGATTTTTGCAAGGGGTATTCAACAGCTCTATATTCTGGATTAACGACCATAGAGCTTTCCAAAGTATTCAAAAATCATATCTTAAATAATCCTTCGCTGCATGGAATATATAATGTTTCAGGGCCGAAACTTTCTAAATATGATTTGCTCAAAAAGATATCAAAAATATATAAAAAAGAAATAGAAATATCAGAATCATCAGACTGGAAAATTGATAGATCACTTAACTCAAAAAAGTTTGAAAAAGCAACTGGCTATCATCCGCCAACTTGGGATAGTATGATAGAAGAAATGTACTTAGCAAATAAAGAAAGATAATGTTTAAAAATAAAACTCTTCTCATTACCGGAGGGACTGGGTCATTTGGAAATGCTGTTTTAAATAAATTTCTTAATACTGATATTGGTGAGATTCGCATTTTCTCAAGAGATGAACTCAAGCAGGATAATATGAGAAAAAAATATAGAAACCCTAAAATAAAATTTTATTTGGGGGATGTAAGAGACTCGAATTCTCTCGATGATGTAATGCAAGGAGTAGATTTTGTTTTTCATGCTGCTGCACTGAAACAGGTTCCCTCATGTGAGTTTTATCCAATTCAGGCAGTTAAAACTAATGTTTTAGGAACTGAAAATGTTCTAAACGCTGCAATAAGTTCTGGTGTTAAGAAATTGATCGCATTGAGTACTGATAAAGCAGTTTATCCAATCAATGCTATGGGCATAAGTAAAGCAATGATGGAAAGAGTTATCGTTTCAAAGGGAAGAAATACCTCGAATACAATGATTGCATGCACCCGATATGGAAATGTGATGGCAAGTAGAGGCTCTGTAATTCCTCTTTTCCTAGAGCAACTAAAAAATAATAAACCAATTACGATAACAGATCCATCAATGACAAGATTTATGATGAGCCTCGATCAAGCAGTTGATTTAGTTCTTTTTGCCTTTGAGAATGGTAATAGCGGAGACATTTTTGTTCAAAAAGCACCAGCAGCAACTATAGAATTATTAGCTCAAACTTTAAAAGATCTTTCGAATAAAATAGATCATGATATAAAAGTTATTGGTACGAGACATGGCGAGAAACTTTATGAAACTCTTTTAACAAAAGAAGAAATGGTTAAGGCTGAGGATCTAGGAGATTATTATAGAATTCCGTCAGATAATCGCGATCTCAACTATGATAAATATTTTGAAGAAGGGGTAGATATAATTTCACAAGCAGAGGAATACCATTCTCATAATACTCATAGATTAAATAGAGATGAGCTTACAAAGCTTTTGATAAATCTAAAGGAAATACAATCTGACTTGAAAGATTTCAAAGCAAAATGAATAAAAAAAATATCAAAGTAATTACAATCGTTGGTACCAGGCCAGAAATAATCAAACTTAGCGAAGTAATGAAGGAGTTAGATAAGTTTGTTGATCATAAAATTGTTCATACTGGACAAAACTATGACTATGAGCTCAATGAAGTTTTCTTTGAGGATTTAGCTATAAGGAGGCCAGATATATTTCTTGAGGCTGTAAAAGGAACTCCCTCAGAAACCATTGGTGACATAATTGCAAAGGCAGATAAAGTTCTCGATGAAGAAAAACCAGATGCAGTTCTAATTTATGGAGATACGAATAGCTGCCTAAGCGTAATACCCGCAAAAAAGAGAAAGATACCAATCTTTCATATGGAAGCTGGTAATAGATGTTTTGACCAAAGAGTTCCAGAAGAAGTCAATAGAAAGATAGTTGATCACTTAAGTGATATCAATCTTCCCCTTTCTGATCATGCCAGGGATTATTTAATATCTGAGGGCATTAAGCCTGAAACAATTATAAAAACTGGCTCGCCGATGATGGAAGTATTAAATAAAAATATGGATAAGATTTTATCAAGCAATATTCTTGAGAAAGAAAACCTCAAAACTGGAGAATATATATTAATGAGTATTCATAGAGAGGAAAATGTTGACTCTAAAGAAAACTTTAATGATTTATTAGAGTCTATAGATGGATTATCAGAAACCTTCAACTTACCAATAATTATTTCTACACATCCTAGAACAAGAATTAAATTAGATGATATGAACTATGTAAATAAAAATCCATTGATTAGGTTTTCGAAACCTTATGGTTTTCATGATTATAATAATTTGCAATTAAATGCTTTTTGTGTGATTTCAGATAGTGGAACAATTGCAGAAGAGGGATCTATTCTAAATCTCCCAGCGGTAACAATCAGACAAGCCCATGAAAGACCCGAAGGAATGGATGAGACAACTGTTTTAATGTCAGGATTAAAAAAGGAGAGAGTTTTAGATTCAGTGCATATAGCAACAAGCCATAACAACACTAAACTTCGGAATATTAAACCAGTAAAAGACTACCAAGCAGATAATGTTTCAAAAAAGATTCTTAGAATTATCATATCGCATATTGACTATGTAAACAGAACAGTTTGGAAAAAATAATTTTTGATGAGGATATTGTTATTTGCAGATGCTTTCCCTCCTTTCCAATCCTCTGCATCAATACAGTTAAAAGATTTAACTGAAAGCCTTATAAAGACTGATAACGAAGTTCATATTTTTACGACAAGTCATGTCACAGACGAAGATAAATCTTATGAGGGAGATCATAGTATCACCAGAATTAAAAATTTGAGAACTAAAAATGTAAATTTCTTCTTCAGAGGTATAGCTGAAATAATAATTCCAATAACTACCTTGATAAGTTTTTTTCTAAGCAATAAAAAAAAGGAAAGATGGGATTTAATTATTTGGTATTCGCCAACAATTTTTTTTGGAATACCTATTCTAGTTATAAAAAAATACTTAAAGTGCCAATCTTATCTGATTTTAAGAGATATTTTTCCTCAATGGGCATTAGATGTAGGCATTTTAAAAAAAGGCTTTATTTACTCTTTTTTTAAGTTTATCGAAAGGATACAGTATAGTGCCGCTGATAGGATTGGGATTCAAAGCATATCTAATAAAAAGTATTTTGAAGAAAATTTTCCTCAATATTTGGAAAGAATTGAAGTCCTTGAAAATTGGCTTGCACCTCTTTCTAAGGAGAATTGTAAATTAGATTTTACTGATGATCCTTTTAAAAATAAATTTACATTTGTATATGCAGGAAACATTGGATCAGCCCAAGGGCTTGAAAATATATTAAAGTTTGCAATCAATTTAGATGAAAAGATTTTTTCTTTTATTTTTATTGGTAGCGGAGACCAAAAAGAAAACTTAATAAATTTTGCAAGTCAAAACAATTTAAATAATGTTTATTTTCATTCTCCAATACCCCACGATCAGATATTTTCACTTTACCAAAAATGTAACTTAGGAATAATATCTCTTGATCCAAACCATAAAACTCATAATATACCTGGTAAAATGCTTTCATACTTACAAGCTGGTTTACCAATCTTTGGATTAGTTAACAAAAACAACGAAATCTCGGATATAAATAAAAATCATCGCATTGGATATGTAACAGAGGAGGAGGATCCTTCACTGATAGCAAAAGATTTTATGATTAAATTTAACAATATTAAATCAGATAAAAATATTAGCGAGAGATGTATAAAGCTATTTGAAACTCGATTCACTTCATATACAGCAGCTAATCAAATAATCTCAATTAAAAATGATAAATTTTAAGAATATAAATCAGTCTAGACCATATAAAAAATTTTTAGATCATTTCGAGCATGCAAAAGAAATGAATCAAAAACCAATTAATGCAATATCAATCAGTTCATATGATAGGGAGGAAAATTTTGTTGATGCTAGATTTGTAAATTTAAAATATGTAATTAATGAAAGTTGGATATTTTTTAGCAATTATGATGGGCCAAAAATGAAACAGTTTACATCTCACAATCAGATTTGCGCATTGATATATTGGGAAAAAATAAACCTACAGATAAGAATGCGAGCAACCATTAAAAAATGTTCGAAAAAGTTTTCAGATAATCACTTTCTTTCAAGAAGTAAAGAAAAGAATG
>MDSZ01076508.1_pt1 | contig 13032 bp, 15 predicted proteins | sample 811201 | NCBI WGS metagenome assembly MDSZ01 (sample SAMN05326647, study PRJNA326480) | marine metagenome | isolation source: seawater | place: Indian Ocean: North | collected 2010
CCACGTTGATAGGCTGGATGTGGAAGCGCAGTAATGCGTGCAGCTGACCAGTACTAATAGCTCAATTGGCTTGATTTATGCACTGAAAAAAATTTATTTTAAAATAGATATTTTGCTATAGTTTTATTTTAGTAAATAATGAATAATATTTGTATAATATTATTGTGATCCAAAACTAAGAGAATAAAAAACAAAAACATAAAAATTTTAATAATGTTCCGCTTTGTTGTTATTCAATTTTAACTTCAATTAGATCTAATTTGTTTTCTAAAATTGTAATTGCTACAGATTCGAAAAAATATTGTACTGTAATATTAAATTTCTTCCTCTCCAAAAAAATAAACATTAAAAACGTTTCATTTTTTTTGTGTAACAATTAAATACATTGCTTAGATATGATTTTTTGTTAATGGATTATTTTTTTTTATTCGTTTTTTAATTTTTCTTCCAATTATTGAAAAATATTTTGACGCATCAAACCCATTATTTGGTCGGATTACTTTTATATTGTTTTGTTTAATTCTGTCACCTATATTTAAATCTTGAGTTACAAAAATAGAGCGCTGAAACTTTTTGCCTGTATTTTTTTTTGGCAAAGCATAACTTTTTTTATTATTTAGCAAGTTTATTTTTTTTAGATTTTGAATATATAATTTTAATTCAGTAGTTTTTTTTGAAAATTCAGCGTCAATTGCTTTGTTATCTGACGTAATATGTTTTTCAATAATTTTTGCACCCATGTTTACAGCAATATAGCTTACAAAATCATCTGTAGAATGGTCCGAAAAACCTACATTCAATTTAAATTTTTTATTTAGAATAAGAATATTTCTAAGATTAAAGTCTTCAATTTTAGAGGGATAGTTGCTCACACAATACAATAAATATAATTTGCCGCAATTATTTTTTTTTAGAAAATTTACAGATTTCGTTATTTGTTTAATATTTGAAATTCCTGTAGACATAATCAGAGGCTTTTTTGTTTTTGCTAATCTTTTCAATAATGGGAAATGATTATTTTCAAATGATGAAATTTTATATATTGGACAATTTAACTTTTCTAACTCGTCAACATTATCTACATCAAAAGGAGTGCTAAAACACATTATTCCAAGTTTTTTTGAATAATTAAACAGTTCTTTATGCCAGCTTAAAGGAGTTTTTGCTCTCTCATATAGATCCCAAAGAAAACTTGATCCCCATTTTTTTTTATCAATTTTAAAAAATTTTTTTTTTGAATTCAAAGTCATTGAGCTCGGAGAATAAGTTTGAAGTTTTACGGCATCAGCTCCAGAACTTTTTGCAAGTTTAATAAGTTTTTTTGCATGTAAAATAGATCCTTTGTGATTTGCTGAGATTTCAGCTATAAAAAATGGTAAGTTTTTTTTGTTTATTTTAAATTTCATGTTTGAAGTTACTTAATTATAAGTTTAATTAATAATCATATGATTAATAAAATCAATTATTTAAAAATTCAAAAAAAACTTGAAAAAGAAGGTTTTACAGTAATCAAAAATTTTTTACCAAAATATAAATGTGAGCAATTGATGAATAAAACTTTAAAAAAAAAAATAATAAAAAATGATCCTGGAAATTTTCATCAAGGTGCTCATATGATTTATAATCTACAAAATAAAGATGAAGATTTTTTGAATTTAATTTTTAATAATAAAATTAATAGAATATGTAAAAATTATTTTAGTCATGGGGCTTTCAAAGAAGATAAAGATATATATCAATTTGACTCTATGCATTCTAGAATTTTAATTGGTGAAGCTAAAACACAAAATCTTCATATCGACTCTCGAGTTTGTGGAATCGATCCCCCCACACATATTCATTTTTTTTTATATTTAACAAACGTTAAAAAAACAGATGGCCCTACCCAATTAGTGCCGAGGTCACATAAATTAAATAGATTTCCACGTAACAAAGATAAGATTAAAGCTAAGAAAATAATTGGAAGCCCAGGAACCCTGATTATTATTAACTCATCCATTTGGCATGGTTCCTCAAAAAAAAATACTTTTGATCAGAGGATTATTTTAACATTGTCATATTCAAGATGGCATTTAAGACAATCATTTTCTGTTCCATATTCGTTGCCAAAAAAGTTTGAAAAAAAATTAAATTTAAAACAAAAAAAAATATTAGGATATTTTAACTATCCACCTAAAGATGAGAGTAAAAGACTTCGAATGAGGGGTAAATTACCAACTTTTAAATAAAAATGATAGTAATAGCAGCATGGAAAAATGAACATTCTGGTATAGGGCATTACTCAAGAGCAAAAAAGTATTATCATTTTTTAAAAAAAAAAAAAAATATTATTAAATTTATAATTTTTAAAAATTTAAACGAATTATATTTAAAACTTAAAAAAATTAATGGAAGAATTATACTTTTAGATACTTATATTTTTTCTCAAAAAATTGAAAAAAATTTAAGAAAAAAATTTAAGAAAGTAATTATAATAAATGATTATCAATTTAATATTCCTAAAGACTTTTATTGTTTAGATACTTTTAAATTTAATTTGAAAAATTTTCATAAAAAGAATTATTTTGGAACACAGTATTTGCCAAGAGTTTTTAATCAAAATCTTTTGAAAAGAAAAAAGAGAATGTCTAATTTAATATTAATTATATTGAATAAGAGGTTTCAAAATTTTTATATAAAAATAAATAAAATTATAAGTAATAGGAAATCTTTTATTTCAAACAAAAAATTAGTTGTTAATTTAACAAATAAAAGAATTATTAAACGTTTCAATTATGAGGATAATTGGTCTTTTTTAAAGTTTTTAGACCAGGAGAAATTGTTACATATTGCCAAAAACTCAGCTATTGTTATATCACCTGGAGGACAAACAATGATGAATTTAGTTGAAAATAATAATTTTATCAATGTTTATCAAACATCAAAAAATCAGGATTATTATATTAAAACTTTAAAAAAAAAAAATTATATAAATAAAATTAATTTTAAAAATTTTTTATTAAAACAAAATAAAAATTCAAGATATATAAGTAATTTTAAAAACAATAAATTATTGGAGATTTTTTAAATAAAATGAAGAATTTAAAAGCTTTTTATAAAGCTAAATTTGATAAATATGGACCTACTTTAAGAGGTGTCGGATGGAGTAAAAATTTTAAGTCAAAAAAAAGATACAAAACCTTAATAAATATTTTAAAACTTAAAAAAATGAATAAGAAAATTTCAATACTTGATGTTGGTTGTGGATATGGGGAATTGACAAAATATTTACCAAAAAATATCAATTATGATTATACAGGTATAGATATTGTTAAATCAATGGTTGATTATGCAAATAACAAAAATGCTAATAAAAATACGAGGTTTTATTTGAGGGATATAACCAAGATTAACAAGAGGTATGATTTTGTAATTTGCAATGGAATTTTTACCTTAAAAAATAATTTAACTGATCAAAAAATGAAAAACTATGTTTTAAAATGTATAAATTCAATTTACAGATGTGCTAATGTTGCATTTGCTTTTAATGTGATGAGTGAACATGTTGATTTCAAATCAAAAATTTTATTTTATCCAAAAATAAAAATGTTAATCAATAATTTTAATAAAAAAAAAATTTCTGAATTAGTAATAGATAACTCAAGTGTAAAATATGAAAATTTTATTTTTGTAAAAAAATGAAAAAAATTTGCATAATTAGTAATAGCAATCTCGGTTCTTTTTTTAGATATTTAGATTTATTTAATGAGAAAAAAATTAAATTTTATATAATTTCAGAAAAAAATTTAAAATTAAGAAAATATCAAAATGTTAATTTGAATTTTTTAAAATACAAAAATAATATTGATTTCAACAATAAAGCCTTCAAAATAATTGAAGAATTTAATCCAGAAATAATAATTTTATTTTTTACAAAAAAAATACACAAGAAAATATTTAAAAAATATCTTACTATAAATATTCATAATTCTTTGTTGCCCAATTACAAAGGATTAAATGCACTAAAAAAAAGTTTTAAGGAAGAAAATAAGTTTGTTTGTTCTACTAGTCACATTGTTAATGAAAAATTTGATAGTGGAAAAATTCTTTATCAAGTTGTAACACCAGCTAAAAAAAAAACGCTAAAATTTTATGAAAAAACCGCATTTTTTCAAAGAATAATACTTTTAATGGCGCTTATAAATAATAAACAAAAAAAAAACAGATATTCTTTGATTAATGGAGAAACTTTATTATCCCCTGGACTAGATAAAACAAAAATAAATTATAAATTTTGGATATAATATTGAAAAATCTTATAATTGGTACTGCTCAACTTGTGAGACAATATGGAATTTCAAATGACTCAAAAAAAAAAACATCCAAAAATATATTTGAATTTTTAGAATTTTGCTTAAATAACTCAATTAATTCATTTGATACTGCATTTGACTATGGTTCTGAAAAAATTATTGGAGAATTTATTAAATCAAATAAAATTAGAAAAATTTTTATAAGTACAAAAATACCATCTTTGAAAAAAATCAAAGAAAAAGACAAAATTGATACAATTAAAAGACAGATTGAATATTCTTATAAAAATTTAAATATAGAGTCTTTAAAATCAATTTATTTTCACGATGAAAAAGATTTTTATTTTTTTAAAAAAAAGGATTTCGAAATAAAAAAAATAATAAAGAATTACAAAATAAATAAATTAGGTTTTTCAATTTATTCAAAAAAATTTTTTAGAAAAATGAATTATCATAATCATGTTGATACTATTCAATTACCAATTAATATTATTAATAATGATTTTAAAAATCTAAATTCTAAAAAGAATATTGTAGCTAGATCAATTTTTCTTCAAGGTTTGTTAATAAACCAAAAAATAAATACAAAAAATATATTATTGAAAGACTTTAATAAAAAACTTTTTAAGTTTGCAAATGAAAAAAATATTGATTTATATTCAATATGTTTAAATTATATTTTAAAAAACAAAAAAATTAACCAGTTTATTGTTGGTTTTGATAATCTTGATCAATTGAAAAATTTAATGAGTTTTAAATATCGTTCATTTGATGATAAAAATATAGAATTAATTAATAAATTGGTTTCCAATAAAAACTATAGAAAAATTATTGACCCTAGAAAATGGTAAAAAAAAGTAAAAAATATCTTATTGAAGCAAAAAAAATTATCTTAAATTCCAATATGATTCTTTCAAAGAATCCAGACATGATTTTGCCTAACCTATGGCCAGGATATTTCAAAAAATCTTTCAAAAGTTATGTTATCTCATTAGATGGAAAAAAATTCCTTGATATGACATGTTTGGTTGGTCAAAACACTCTTGGTTATGGAAATAAAGAATTAAGCAGTCATCTTAAAAGTATTATTGACGATGGAAATATGACTTCTTTAAATTGTCCTGAGGAAGTTGAGTTATCAAAGTTTTTATTAAAGATACATAAATGGGCTAATGTTGTTAAGTATACAAGATCAGGTGGAGAGGCTAATGCACTTGCTGTAAGAATTGCCAGATGTTTCAATGATAAAGATAACATTGCTATTTGTGGTTATCATGGTTGGCATGATTGGTACTTGGCTGCAAATATTAGTAATAAAGAGAATTTAAAAAGTCATCTATTTAATAATATTCAAACGAAAGGTGTTCCAAAGAAATTACAAGATACCACATTTCAATTTGATTATGGAAATATTGAAAGTCTTAAAAAAATTTACAAAGAAAAAAATATAGGTATCGTAAAGATGGAGGTTTGCAGAAACAACCTTCCAAATATAAAATTTTTGAAACAAGTTAGAAAATTTACTAAAGAAAAAAATATTGTACTGATATTTGATGAATGTACCACTGGTTTCAGACACAATTTCGGAGGTATACATCTTATAACCGGAGTAAATCCTGATATTGCGATCTTTGGCAAGGCAATAGGGAATGGTCATGCAATTAATGCAATAATTGGTAAAAAAAAATTTATGAATGCAGCTAAAAATTCTTTCATTAGCAGCACATTTTGGTCTGAAAGAATTGGTTTTGCAGCCGCTGTAAAAACACTAAAGATAATGAAAAGTGTTAAGCACTGGAAAACTTTAATTAAAAATGGGAATTACTTAAGAAAAAACATTAAAGAGATATTTGTCAAAAATGAAATTGATCTAGTTATTAATGAATTTCCAACAATTATTTCTTTATCTTTGAAGAAACACAATGATTTATTTCGATCTTTTCTTACTAAAGAAATGTTAAAAAAAAATATTTTAGCCACTAATCTGATTTATGTAAATATTTTTCATAATAAAGCAAATTCAGATAAATATTTGAAAAATTTAGACAACATATTAAAAAAATTTAAAAAATTAAAAAAAAGAAATTATTCCTGGATAGGTAAAAATTTTTATATAAGTAGAGTTAAAGATTAAAGATTTATGAGAGTTGCCTCTTCTCAACCAACATTTCTTTCTTATCCAGGTTATTTTGGACTTATAGATTATGTTGACAAATTTATTATTATGGATGATGTGCAGTTCGCTTCAAGAGGATGGCAACAAAGAGTATTAGTTAAAATTAATAAGAATCCTAACTATTTAACAATACCAGTAGTAAAAAAAAACTTAAGGTCTCAATTAATATTAGAAACAAAGATTGATAATTCTAAAAAATATATAAATGATCATTTACTTACAATTAAGCATTCATATTCCAAATATCCATTTTTTAAGGAATTTTTTCCTGAAATAGAGTTTATATATAAAAAAAGATTTGATAAACTTATTGAGCTTAATTTAGAATTTATTTTTTATTTTTTAAAAATCTTAGAAATTGACAAAAATAAAATTGTGAGACTCTCTCAGCTAGATTTAAATAAAAATGCTAAAAAAGATGATCTTATTCATGAAATATGTTTAAATGTTGATAACACTTCTGAATACGTTGCAACAGAAGGTGCAAGAACATATCTTAAAAAAAATATAAGATTAAATAAAGATTTTAAAATAAGATATTTTATGTTCAGAAGTTCAGATGATAATTTACATGAATATAATGGTAAGCCATGTCATTTATCGATAATTCACTATCTTTTCTCTTATGGAAGAAAAACAAAAGAAATAATAAGATCTAATTTTGTAATTTCAAAAAACTAATTTATAAGTGAATTTCTTTTTTGTTTTTTTAAAGTTGTTGTGCTTAAATATTTTAATGCTTGGTATATTTTTATTGTGTATGAGAGCGATAAATTGATTAATTTTGTTCTTTCTCAAATTGTTAATAATTTTTTTTAAAGCCTTGGTTCCTATGCCTCTGCCTTGAAATTTTTTATATCCAATTATGATCCCAATAGTTGAGGTATTTTTATTTATAAGTTGTGATCTGATGTTACCTACGTGAATTTTTTTATAAAAAATTCTGTATAATTGAATTTTTTTATCTTTATTGCAATTATCTATGTATTTTTTTATTTGAATTAAATTTGTTTTTTTCTTGATAGTTGTATACTTAATAATTTCTGGATCATTTAACCAACGAATGTATCTTTTTGTAATATTTGATTTATAAAACTTTTTAAATACAATCATTATTACTAATTATAGAAATTTATGAAAATTGCCATCATTATAGCAAGAGGAAATAGCACAAGAATAAAAAATAAAAATACAAAAATTTTTTTTGGACAACCAATAATTAAAAAGACTTTTTCCTTGCTTAAATCTTTTAAAATATTTGATAAAATAATCTTAAGCACAGATAGTGGGAAAATAATAAATGTTTGTAAAAATTTTGGATTTAACCAAATTATTTTAAGACCAAAAAAATTAGGCAAAAATGAAGTGGGTACTAATGTAGTTGTAAATCATGCTATAGATCAGCTTAATTTTCAAAATAAGATAAAATATATTTCTTGTGTATATCCATGTTCTCCACTAATAGAAAAAAAAAGTATCTTAAAATCATTTAAATTATTAAAAACTAAAAAAGACTTTGTGTTCCCCTTGTTAGCATTCCTAGCACCAATTGAACAAGCATTAAGATTATTTTCTGATAATAAATTGAAATATCTTTCAATTAAAGATTCAAAAAAAAATACACAACTTTTTCCAAAAAAGTACTATGACGCTGGTCAATTTTATACATCTACAATTTATGGCTGGAAGTCAGAAAAAAAAACTTTAAAAGGATTTGTATTGCCAAAATATTCTACAGTAGATATTGACGATATAGAAGACTGGAATTTTGCAAAATACTTATTTTTAAAAAAAAATGAAAAAAATTAAAATAAAAAATAATGTTTTTAAGACTGTTGATCCGTTACCAGAAAAAGAATATTTAGAAAAATATTATAGAGATAAATATTTTAAAAAAAATAAATCTTATAATTACAACCCATCTACCAAAGAAAAAGATTTTATTAAATCAATATCATTGGCAAAAATATTTATGGTTAACAAATATTTAAAAAATCTTAAAAACAAAAAAATCCTTGATATTGGTGCAGGTCAGGGAACTTTTTTATATTGTGTTAAAAATTATTTTAAAAGTTCTTTGGGCGTTGATTTTTCAATAAATAATTTAAAAAAAAAAAATGGGCAAAAAATAAAGTTTATTTCTGCTAATCCTGAAAAATTTATAGAGAAAAATTTAAATGAGTTTGATGTAATTACACTCAATAATGTTCTTGAGCATGTCACGGATCCAATAAGTTTTATGAAAAAAATTAACAAAAATATGAAAAAAAATTCTTACATTATTGTAACAGTGCCCAACGATTTTTCTGATTTACAAAAGGAGACAAATAAAAAAGCAAAAAGGAAAAATTATTGGCTTTGTCCTCCTGAACACTTGAATTATTTTAACAAATTAAATTTTATTAAATTTATAAATTCACAAAAATTTAAAGTTATAGATGGTATAGCTGATTTTCCAATTGAGTTATTTATATTAAAGAAGGAATTTGATTATACGAATAATCCAAAAATTGGAAAAAAAATTCACTTACTAAGATGTGAAATTTTTTCATATTTATTAAAAAAAAAAAAGATTAATGAATTTTATAAACTTTTAAGAACTTTTTATGATCTCGACATAGGTAGAGATAATATTTTTCTTTTAAAAAAAATTTGACTTTAAATGAGTGTCTGTATAATTGATTATGGAAGTGGGAACGTAAATTCAATAAAATCGGCTTTAGATATTCTAGGAAAGAAATCAATTATTTCTAAAAATAAAAAAGAAATTGAATTATCATCTCATTTAATCTTACCTGGAGTAGGTTCATTTAATAATGCAATCTCATTACTAAAAAAAAATATTGATCTAAATTTTCTAGAAAACGAAGTTTTAACTAAACAAAAACCGATATTAGGAATTTGTGTTGGTATGCAAATCATGGCTAATAAAGGTTATGAATTTGGGGAACACTTGGGGTTGGGTTGGGTACCAGGTTATGTTGATAAACTGGATACGAATTTGAGACTACCTCATGTAGGATGGAATGAAGTCAAATTAACGCAAAATAGAATTGTTTCTGAGAGTGAAAAGCCATCCTATTATTTTACCCACAGTTTTGAATTTATTGCCAAAGATCGTGATAACGTTTGTGGTACAACTAGTTATGGTAAAGAGTTTGATGTCATTATATCAAATAAAAATATTTATGGAGTACAATTTCATCCAGAAAAAAGTCAAAAAGATGGGCTAAAACTTTTAAACAAATTTTTAAATTTAAAGTAATGCTTAAAAATAGAATTATACCAGTTATTCTCTTACGTGAAGGCGTTATAATACAAAGCTTCAACTTTAAAGATTATTCAAGAATAGGAAATCCTATTAATATAATTAGAAGATTATCTAAGTGGATGTCAGATGAAATTATATATTTAAATATTTCAAAACATGACAAAAAATTTTCTTTAGGAAGATCAGACCTAAATGTAGAAAGTAGTGAGTTTGAAAAATTTGAGGAAATTATTGAGCTAGTTTCTAAACATTCTTTGTGCCCAATTACTTTTGGTGGTTCAATCAATTCAATAGAAAAAATAAATTTATATTTATCTAAAGGAGCAGATAAAATTTCAATTAATTCTAAAGCAATTGAAGACCCAAATTTTATTTCAGAGGCAGCAAATAAATTCGGAAGTCAGTGTATAACTGTATCCGTTGATTATTTAAAAGAAAATGGAAAAAACATTGTGGTATATAAAGGTGCTAAAAAAACTGATTTAGATTTGTTTGAGTGGTGTAAAAAATGTGAAGATTTAGGATGTGGTGAAATTTTGGTAAATTGTATTAATAATGATGGAAAAAAAAATGGTTATGATATTGAAACTTTAAAAATTTTAGAAAAAAAGTTGGATATTCCAATTATTGCTCTTGGAGGTGCTGGCTCTGAAAAACATTTTGAGGAACTATTTAATAAAACTGGAGTAAAAGCTGCTGCTGCAGCTAATTTATTTCATCATTTAGAGCAAGCAGATTTTAAAATAAAAAAATATCTTTTTGATAGAAAATATAATATCAGAAAGCCTGAATTTTTTGATATTAATATAATTAAAAATAACAAATGAGATTTTGCAAAAAAACAACAATACCTGAATGTGCAGTTAATGTAGTGTTTGATGATGATGGAATATCTTCAACTTATAAATCTAATATTGAATTTAAAAAATTATCTCCTGAAATTTGGGAGGAAAGGAAAAAGAAATTTGAAGCAATATTAGAGGATTACAAATCAGATTCAAATTATGATTGTCTAATAGGTGTTAGTGGAGGTAAAGACAGTTATTTTCAGACTCATCTTATATGTAAAGAATATAATTTGAAACCATTATTAGTGACTTATCATGGCAATAACTTCTTACCAGAAGCTGATGCCAATAGAGAAAGAATGAGGAAAGTTTTTGATATTGATCATTTAGTTGTTGGACCAAGTGTTGAGGTTTTAAAAAAATTAAACAGAATTGGTTTTGAGAAAATTGGTGATATGAATTGGCATGCTCATTGTGGGATAACAACCTATGTATTTAAGATAGCTGTAGCCTTTAAAATTCCTTTAGTTATGTGGGGCGAAACAGCTTGGGATGTAGCTGGCATGTACAAACCAGACGATTTTGTAGAGTTTAACATTAGAAGTAGAAATGAACATGATTTAAGGGGTTTTGAATGGGACGATATTTTAAATTCTAAAGACCCTAGAAATAAATTAAGCGAAAAAGATCTCATGTGGGCTAAATTTCCAACTGATAAAGAAATTTTTGATGTTGGTGTGAGGGGAATTTATATGGGTAATTATTTTAAATGGGATCACTATAAGCAGACAGACATGTTGAAAGATCATTATGGATGGGAAGAGGCAAGACAACCTTTTGAAAGAACATATAGAAAAGTTTCTAACCTAGATGATCGATATGAAAATGGAATTCATGATTATTTAAAATTTGTAAAATTTGGATACGGAAGAGGAACAGATCATAGTACTAAAGATATTTTAAGTGGTTACATGACTAGAGAGGAAGGGGTAGAAATGGTAAAAAAATATGACCATATTGTGTCTTCCGATTTAGAATATTGGTGCAAATATGTGGATTATAAAGAAGAGGATTTTTTTAGAGTCGCAGATAAATTTAGAGACCCAAGAGTTTGGTGGATAGAAGATGATAAATGGTTTAAATATAACATATGGGGTGGATGCTCATCGTATGGAAAAGTGTTATTAACAAAAGAAGAAAAATTAAAATTTATAGAAAAGCAAAAAAAATATCAAGATTTTAGGAATAGAGTTTAAATGTTTTCAAAAGTCAACTTTTATGATCTTAAAAGTCAAATTAACAAAAAAAAAATTGTACTTTTTGGTGCTGGAAATATTGCAGACAAAACCTTAGAAAAACTAGATTTTAAACCCACATACATTGCTGATAACTCTCCTCTTGCATGGGGAAACTATCAAAATAATGTTCAAATAATTAATCCATCAAGGATATTAAAGAAAAAAAATGTTTTTTTTTTAATTACAACAACCGCGTTTAAAGAAGTAGGTGAGCAATTAGAAAATGAGGGTTTAAAGGTAAATAAAGATTTCAATATATCTCCTATATTGAATGATTTGTTAACAATATTTGACCTAGAAAATGTTAAAAAAAATTTAATTTTTTCTAGTGGTGCTCAACCTCATAAAGATAAGAGATTTGGTGGTGGACTTTATAAGATGGAAATTAATGGTGATAAATGGAATTATAACAAAATACATTCTGGGAACTGTTATGGCATAACAAGAGTCGATAATGAAATTATTTGCATAGACACTAACAATGGAATTCTTAAATTAGATAAAAATCTTGATATTAAAGAGATTTTCAAACTTAAAAAAGGTTTTAGAGCTCATGGTATTTCTTACTCAAAAAATACAAAAAAATATTATTTAGCATGTAGTTATAAGGATTCAATTTTGGTATTTAATAAAGATCTCAAGTATTTGAATGAAATTAAATTAAGACAAAAAAATAATTTAGATAGTGCTCAACTTCATATTAATGATTGTTATGCTTACCAAGAGAGCTTGTATGTCTCCATGTTTTCAGTTACCGGAAATTGGAAAAAAGATTTATTTGATGGAGGTATAATTGAAATTGATTTGAAAACTCAAAAGATTAAAAATATATTATGTAATAATTTGTGGATGCCTCACAATGTTTGTTTTTTTGACAAATCTTTACATGTACTAGACTCTTTAAGAGGACATTTGAAAACAAATAATTTATCAATAATAGGTACATTCAATGCATTTACAAGGGGTTTAGACTTCGATCAAAAATATTACTACGTTGGACAAAGCAAAAATAGAAATCATTCTAAAAATGTTGGTTTGTCAAACAATATATCTATCGATGCTGGAATTGTAATTTTTGATCCATTATCAAAAGCTTCAAGATTTTTGCAAGTATCCCCAAGGCTTTCTGAAATACATCACTTATTATTAATTTAATTATTAAAAAAGCTAGCAAAAGCTTTAAATATGATGTTAATAATAATTAAAA
>MDSZ01110406.1_pt1 | contig 13032 bp, 10 predicted proteins | sample 811201 | NCBI WGS metagenome assembly MDSZ01 (sample SAMN05326647, study PRJNA326480) | marine metagenome | isolation source: seawater | place: Indian Ocean: North | collected 2010
AAGGAAGAACCGGAGGGTCGTTTCGCCGCTCGACGGATTTGGGAAGTTTTGCAGAAGTGTGATTTTCGAAGGGAGCGGAATTTCAGGTGTAATAGTGAGGGAATAAGTGTAGTCAGCACTGGGTTCGTTTTCTGTGACGATTACAATCGCCACTGAATCGGCATCACTCGGGATGGGAATAGTCGTTTCACTTGTACCGATGCCGTAAATCATAACGCCATCCGCAGGAGTTTGGATAACGCACCAAGCCGTCAAAAGGTCTTCTCCATCGGAATTAGTTGCCGGGGTGAAAAAGGCATCCATGGGACTGTTCAATCCTACCAGTTCGATATTGTGGCTGGCGTTTCGCATCAAGTCGCTTTCGTTGTAAGAAATTGTCTGTTCATCCGAGCTCAAGAGCACGCTCTCTTCATATTGCGGTTGAATACCATAAGCACGGTATTCGTCAGCCTCTTCGTAACTATATTCCCCGAAGGACGATCGTGAAGAAAGGACCTGATTGGCCATGGCCATGGCTGTCAATCCTTCTTCAAATGATACGTCCATGGAGTCGAGAGCTTCATCAATGGTATGGATGCTGAAGTCGTCATAATAGCTGTCGTGATCGACGCTCAGGTGAAATATTCGGCGGATTGTTTCTTGACCACCCAAATGCTCGGAAATATAACGGAAGAAGATAAAACTACCGTACCATCGAGTGCTGCTGTCCAGATCCAGCGCAGAACCGGGATCTTTAAACCAGTCGAGCAGATATTGGTAGTTGTCGTTGATATCATCGAAGACCTCATCTTCAATCCAGGTGGCGGTCGCTTCCATCAGCCATGTCGCCTCCCAGCCGTCGTAGCCAAACTGAATGGCGTGGAAGTATTCATGAGCAATCGTTACTTGTATACTTTCGGTTTCCGATGTGGGGAAGCCGCTGTAGTTATTGCGAATGACCATGTAGCTTGTGTAAGCATTTACCTCTGTTCGGGATGTATTTTCGTTATCTCCGCTGTAAGAGTCAGCCATATACTCCGGGTTGACATATCCGTATAGTCCCCACGATAATGATTTTACGTAGATGTCATATTTCTTATCACCTCCGTTATCTGAGTACCAGTCATCTGATGGCGGTAAATTGAATTCGTATTCATCCAATTCCAGGGAATCTACAGAAGTGAGTGCGGCGGCGATAACCTCGATGTAATCTGGTGTTCCATCCGCATCGGAATCGGTGGCGTCTACGGCATCACTGCCGGAAGTTGTATAGTGGATGAGGAAGTTAGACAGTTCATATGTCGCATCCAATCCGGTGGGGCGGGAGAGAGATGCATGATTACCAAACATCTTAACACCAATTGAGGCAAGGCGATCGACTGTTTTTTGAGAAAGTAAATGATAATTTCTCCGAAGGCTCTGAATTACATGTGTACCACATTTTATTGGATCGTGATTTTGCGGCGTGGTTGCAGTAGTGAGCAGACGGACACTTTCTATTACCCACTCATCTCGTGACAGCTCTCCTTTATCATAGAGAGATCTCAATAGAGTAAGATCATCTTCTGCGGAAAGTGAGTATAATATCAAAAGAAGGTATGACACAAATATCAGGAACTTCATTTGCTTTACTCTTGTTTGTCTGATGTTTTTGAAGGAGATGATTTCATCCACAAATATCCAGCCACAAGTACAACTGATCCAGTAAGGAAATCAATAGATTTGGAGTCCACTAATCCCTTTGCGATCAAACCGCTTCCGGAAGCCATTACTAGATAGGATAGTGGATTAGGTCTAACGGATTGCTCATTCAAAAGATCGGTTTCATTAAGACTTGCAACTGTATCTCCAATGGGACTTCGCATGGTAATGAGGACTTCATCTGTTCCATTATCAAGAATATTGAAGGCGGAAAGTTTATCAGAAAGTTGGAAATTTAATTGAACTGCGTCATCCATCTGGTGAGATTGAAAATCGATTACAATACTGGTTTCCGTAAATGTTTTCTCAATAGTTGTGTCAATCCGACACCCTACGAGAGTTACATAAAACCATCCGTTATCTGCTTCCCACGCAGTAACATCTTGGGGAAGAGTCCCGTCAGTTGTAATCGTAATAATCGTTCCATTCATTTTTTGAGATATGGCTAAACTCTGGATTTGGATTAGACGATTATTTTCTTCAGCCAATAAGTTAGATAAACCTGAAAAGATGATTGTCAGCAAAATTGGTCGAATAATTGACTTTATGATTATAGCAAACATTGCAATTTGACGGTTGTTATGGATATGGTGTTGTTAATGTATAATGAATATAAAAATTTTGATTCAATTTTCCGTTCTCCATTGTATATTTGTGAACCGAGGTTCCCTTGAACAGACTCACCAAATATATAACTCGCTTTCTGGTTTACCTTTTAATGTTGGGCATGTTCCCACTTGCTTCTTTCCAGTTAAACGCATCTAATAACTCTACAACGACACAAGATAAGAAAAAGAAAAAGAAGAAAAAAAAGAAAGGTCAACCCCAAAAGAAATCTCAAAAGAGTAAAGGAAAAAAGAAAAAATCTTCAAAGAAAAAGAGACCAAAGGGGAAGAAAAAGTCTAAAAAAAGTACGAAGAAGAAACCTTCTAAAAAGAAACCATCTAAAAAGAAATCAACTAAGAAAACTAAGAAAAAATCAGTAGAGAAAAAAACAGCTCCAGTAAAACAACGTAGTGTGTATCAGGTTTCTGATGATATTTTCCAACTGACTCATGATTTGGATGTCAGCATGCGTCGAATGGATAAAGCACTTCATAGTTTAAAACCTACACATCCTGAAAAGACAAAACTTCCCGCAGGTGAGAGACTCCAGCGAGTTGAAAAGCGTGCGGCAGAGCAACCCGAAAGTATTCTTGCTCAACGTGAATTAGCACTGGAATACGAACGGAAAGGGTTGTATTCAAAATCTAAGGATATTTATCTCCGATTAATTGGAAGTAATCCTTCAGTTGCCGATTATCACTATTTTCTCGGATCACTTTATTCGAAAATGGGCCAGCACCACAAAGCACGCTTCGCCTATGAAGAAGCGCTTGAAATTGAGCCCAATCACATCGGAACAATCAATGCTCTCGCACTCTATTCCGGCGAACCTCAGGGCGACAAGATGGCACAAGACCTCTTTAGTAAAGCCGCCGCAGTAGAGCCTGATGGTCCAGCTAGCCTGTTGAATCTCGTCCGGGAGAGTCTGGAGCGAAGTTCTTATGACGAAGCCCTTTCACTGGCTAGCAATGGTGTGTCTCGTTATCCTGACAACCACATTTTCCCTTATTTGGAAGGTCAAGCTTACGAGAATCTTGGTGAATTTGAGCAAGCAAAGAAATCGTATAAAACAAGCCTATCAATGGACAGAAACGATCCAACCGCTGGAGTTGCTTTAGGAAATCTTTACTATAATCAAGGTAATTTCCTTTATGCAGCTGTTACGTACGACAATGTTTTACCGATTGTACCTCAAGATACAGAATTAAGGTTTAAGCAAGGATTGAGCTACTTTAAAGCGTTTGAATGGAGCAAAACCGCTGCTGCATGGGAAGATCTTTTGATATACGCACCGAATCATCCTGAGGTTCGCCTTCTTTTGCCTCAAGTGTATTATATCATGAGCAACGAATACAATCGCAGCGGATATACCGATTTGGGGCGACAAGCTTTCGCCAATGCACTGGCAGTAAATCCCAATACCCACGATTGGCTGTCAAAAGCTTTGCGGACTTCCGGGGAATATTATAGAGAGCACGGACTTTACCGGGAAGCTCTCCGTTCATATCAAGATGCCATTGATATAGATCCTGGTGACCCAGAACATTACAACGGTCTAGGTATCACTTATTGGCACATGGGTGAGAAAGAAATGGCTGCCGCTGCATGGCAGAAAAGCCTCCTTATCCAGCCGGATGAGAATAGTGCTCAAGGTTGGCTAATCATAGCCAACCGGGGCAATTCTTAAACCGTATTATCTGCTGATTAACTTCTATAAAATTCTTATCTAGCATGACTGTTTTCAGGTTATCTAATATTTGGTTTACTCTCTTCGTTTTAATGTTTGCTCTCTATCCTTCGATAATAACTGCTGCAGATAAAACCGGAGATGAAGTTGTTTGGCAAGGTATAAGCGCTTTCTATAATGAAGAATTTGATGAAGCGGTGGAAGTTTTAACTAAAGCACGGAATGACTTTCCCGAACATCCAACAGTTCACCTTGTCTGGGCTGTATCTCTCTGGCTCCGTGCTCAAGCCAAGGATGGTTATAAAGTGGCTCACACAGCTTTGGAGAAGTCTAGTGCTGAAATCATTCCTGTATATCAGCAATTGCTGAAAAAGTATCCTCGCGATCCGGATTATCAGCTGAATATGGCAACTACGCAGGGATTGCTGGCAAGAGTTGCATTGGGTAAAAAAGATTGGCTCGGAGTGGTCTCTTCTGGTATCAAAGGATATAAAGGAGCAAGGGCTGTACACCAGAATCATCCGGAAATATATGATTCTTATCTCCCTCTAGGAGTGCTCAATTATTATGTGGGCCGTAGTTCATCTGCTGTGCAAGTTTTAGGAAATATTTTTGGAATAGAAGCCAACTCAGACATTGGTCTTCAGCAAATTAATTTGGCAGTAGAGAAAGGAGAATATGCACGAGTTGAGGCGACGTCAATTTTGGCCTATATCTATCTCTGGATTCAGGATGATCCCCAATTAGCATTGATTTATTGCGACAAACTTAGAAGTGAATTCCCGAAAAGCGCCTACTATCATCATATTTATACAGAAGCTCTTCTTCAGTTGAAGCGTTTGGACGAAGCCGAAATGAGCCTGGCTGTTACTCAGAAAATGGCTGATGATAATCTTCCAGCATCAAAAAAGGCTTGGCAGCCAACGTTGAAATACCAACGGGCACTATTGAATTTTCATCTTGGAGATCTGGATGAAGCCCTGAAACTTGTATCTGCGTCCATTAACGATTTCAACGCGGAATTAGACACACCTCTAGGTTATGGCTACCTATTAAGAGGGATGATTTACGATCTGAAAGGTAAGCGGCGGAAAGCGATCGCAAATTATCAGGCAGCAGTTAAATTAGAAAACTATACAACTGCTGTTACGAAGGCGAAGCGGTATTTAAAGGAACCTTATCAAAAGTAGTCATTTCCGTTGGCTTTCTCTGAACCTCATTATAACTTCGATTTAATGTAATGGAATCAACTGCACCTATAACGCGTCGGAAAACCAGTCAAGTCATGGTGGGAGACATCCCAATCGGAGGCGGAGCACCCATTTCTGTCCAGTCTATGACGACTACTAAAACTCACGATGTTTCGGCTACACTTCAAGAGATCGAACGGCTGGAAGAGGCAGGATGTCAGATCATCCGCGTTACTGTGCCTGACGAGCCAGCTGCCAAAGCGCTGCCTGAAATCAAAAAGCGAATGACCGTACCTTTGGTGGCTGATATTCACTTTGACTATAGAATGGCTCTGCATGCCGTAGATGCCGGCGCGGATAAAATACGAATTAATCCAGGCAACATCGGCAGCCGCGATAGAGTGGAAGAGGTGTTGAAGAAGGTGAAAGGTGCAGGACTTCCTATCCGGATCGGTGTAAATGCCGGTAGTTTGGAGAAAGATCTCTTGGAACAATACGGTTATCCTACTGCCGAAGCGATGGTTGAGAGCGCTCGCCGTCACATCAATATTTGCAGTGAGTTTGAATTTGAGGATATCATTGTTTCGCTGAAATCATCCGATGTTCGGCTAATGATAGATTCAAACAGACTGTTCGCAGAACATTTCGACTATCCTCTCCATCTTGGAGTTACTGAAGCCGGCCCCATAAAAAGTGGTACGGTAAAATCTGCAGCTGGAATGGGAACACTCTTGGCTGACGGAATCGGCGACACAATCAGAGTAAGTTTGACTGACGATCCCGTTGAAGAAGTACATGTGGGATTTGAGATTTTGAAATCACTTGGATTGGCGTCAAAAGGTGTTACTATTATTTCCTGTCCGACATGTGGTCGCTTGGAAGTAGATCTGTTTAAAATTACAGGAGAAATGGAAGAAAAACTGAAGGATGTGAAAGAGCCCATGACACTCGCATTAATGGGGTGTGCTGTAAATGGTCCCGGAGAAGCGACTCATGCTGATATAGGTATTGCATTTGGTAAGGGAGGCGGGTTACTTTACAAAGATGGAAAGAAATTAGAAAAAGTGAAAGAAAATGAAGCAGCTTCACGTCTTTTAGAAATAATCAAAACAGATAAGAAGGAAAACAACAAAAAGGTGTAGACTTATGAAGAAATTCATCATCTCACTCCTGATAATCTCAGGAATTGGACTGGCACAAAACGACCCTTCACCACTGGTTCTTTATTGGAAGACATTGGATGAAGGGGAGAAAGCAATTTTCTTGATGGCTTACCTTACTCAAGTGCACGAGACGCATGACGAAATGATTGCAGAAACCGGCCATGGACAAATGACAAAGTGGTTTTTTGAAAATCAGGCTGAGACAGCTTATAAGATTCTTGATGAGTTAGAACAGATTGATATCTCCAAATTCGTACATTGGATTGATGAATATTACAGTGAGAAAATCTTTGCCAGTCGACCGTTTCATGAGGCTTTAGACTATGCATTTGTTTTTTCACAACAGAAGGGGACGACGATGACGGAGAAAATCGAGAGCCTTCTGGGAGAAATGGAAGAGAGCGGTGGATTGAAAAAGATTCAGGATGAGTAACAGGAGTGAAATTTTTTGTTCCCAAAATCATTATTGAATGGCGATCCATCTTTCGTGAAGGCGGTGTTAAACTGCTTATTCGACGGAAAGGGTGGAGCATAGTTTTTCTTTTTTTGATATTTTATTTAATTCGTGACAGTTTTCTTTATATTCTGATTCCATACCTTGCTGTAAATGGAATTATCACCTGTTCAAACTTCTAACCGATGCATGCCAGAGTTCTTAGCAGCGCCATTCTGGGCATTGACGCCTATCCGGTCGAGATTGAAGCCAATCTCACGCCTACGCCAAAACCACAGTTCATTACAGTAGGTCTGCCGGAAGGTGCTGTAAAAGAGAGCAAGGAGCGAGTAATAGCTGCCATCAGGAATTCCGGTTTCAACTATCCCAATAAGAAAACCGTTATCAATCTTGCGCCGGCAGATATCAGGAAAGAAGGGAGTGCCTTTGATCTTCCCATGGCAATCGGCATTCTTGCCGCTCTTGGACAAGTAAAACCAGATTACCTGGACAAATTGTGGCTATTAGGTGAGTTGGCATTGGATGGATCTCTCCGTCCCATACGGGGAGCATTACCAATTGCTATCTCTGCTTCCAATCAAGGTGTGAAAGGAATCGTTCTTCCTGAACAGAATGCAAAGGAAGCGGCAGTGGCTGAAGGTGTGAAAGTGGCCGGATTTAAAACATTAAGGGATGTTGTCTCTATGTTAAACGGTGTAGCTGAAACTGCACCAACCAAAGTTGATCTTGCCACTCTTTTTAAAGATAACCTAAACTATCCGGTAGATTTTGAAGAAGTCCGCGGACAGGAACATGTGAAACGTGCATTGGAAGTAGCAGCGGCGGGCGGGCACAATGCCATTCTCATCGGACCGCCGGGATCGGGCAAAACCATGCTGGCAAAGCGGCTTCCCACAATTCTACCTCACCTGACCTTAGAGGAGGCGTTGGAGACCACGAAAATTCACTCTGTGGCAGGTGTCCTCTCCAGCGATACTGGACTGGTGGCAATACGGCCGTATCGGGCACCGCATCATACTATCAGTGATGCTGGACTTATCGGCGGAGGTACTATCCCTAAGCCGGGGGAAGTGAGTCTTGCCCACCACGGTGTTCTTTTCCTAGACGAATTAGCTGAATTCCAGAAGAATGTGCTTGAGGTCATGCGGCAGCCGCTTGAAAACGGGGAAGTGACAATTTCTAGAGCGGCAGTTTCTGTCACCTACCCGTCTAATTTCCAACTCATGGCAGCTACCAATCCGTGTCCCTGCGGATATGCTACTGATCCTAACAATGAATGCACCTGCACACCTCAGATGATCCAGAAATACATGAGCCGTATCTCCGGACCTCTTCTTGACAGAATTGATCTTCACGTAGAAGTGCCGGCTGTACCGTACACGGATTTAACAGAAAAGCCGAAAGGTGAACGATCGGATAAAGTTCGGAAACGTGTGGAAAAAACCCGGGATGTTCAACTGAAACGATTCAGTTCGATTCCTAAAAAATACTGTAACGCCCACATGGGGACGAGCGACATTCAAAAATATTGTCGAATTGACAAAAGTGGCAGTAAGCTATTAAAGACCGCCATGGAAAAACTAGGGCTTTCTGCACGGGCTTATGATCGAATTCTCAAAGTCTCTCGAACAATAGCTGACCTCGAAGGAGAAGAGAATATTCTTCCTCAGCATTTGAGTGAGGCAATTCAGTATCGGAGTCTTGACAGGCAGTTGTGGCTATGAAGTTTTTTGGAAAAGGGAAAAAGCGACTCTTTAAAGGATTTGGCATCGTCCGACTTGTTTTTCGAGTTCTATTATATATGATCATAGCTGTATTCATTTTTAGTGTTGGGTCTGTTCTATTTCTTCACGCTCCGGACGTTGAACCGGCTCCGTACGCTCCGCCCATCGCGCCCAAGATGGAAGGAGCTCTAAGAGAAAACAGTGCGTTGAACAGCGTTAAACTTCTAGCAAAAGGTAAACTGAATGGTCCGGAAGATATTGCCGTGGACAGCGATGGGAACGTTTACACTGGTCTCGAGGACGGCAGGATTGTGAAAATATCTTCCGAAGGTGATGTGAAGTCGTTTGCAGAAACAGGCGGACGTCCTCTGGGGCTTCAGTGGGGACCTCGCGGAGATCTTATTGTGGCGGATGGCGGTCGTGGGCTTTTGAGTGTTAATCCGAAAGGAGAGGTTACTGTCTTGGTCCCGCGAGCGGAAACAGTTCCGCTGGAATTGGCCGATGACCTGGATGTTTCCAGCAGTGGATTAATCTACTTCTCGGATGCCACAGGACCGGAAGTGGAGATGGATTACTACCAGGATCTAATGATTCACCGTCCATATGGCCGGCTCCTTCGCTTCGATTACTATACCGATGAACTGGAAGTACTATTGACTGGTCTGTACTTCGCCAATGGAGTAGCCTTATCGCCGGATGAAGATTACGTACTTGTGAGTGAGATGAGCGAATATAGAATCACGCGGCTGTGGCTGAAAGGCCCGAGAAAGGGAAAAAGCGAAGTTTTCGCCGACAATCTTCCCGGTTTTCCTGATGGAATTTCCGGAGATGGTAATGGAAATTACTGGGTAGCTTTGGTATCTCCCCGAATGTGGTTTGTGGATAACATTGTGCTTCCTAATCTCTGGCTCCGAAAGCTGCTGATGCATTTCCCAAAGTGGACTCGCTTGAGCGGATCATCCTACGGACTCATAATTCAGCTCAATAGTGAAGGTGAAATCGTAGAAAGTTTGCACGATCCTTCCGGCAAAAGTCTATCAGGTATTACCAATGTGGTTGAGCGGGATGGAAAGCTCTACATCGGAACATTAGAAGGTGATGCTATCGGCGTGTATGACAGAGAATTTGGTGGCCCCTAATTTGATATTATGAGACGTCTATTTTATCCCCTAGCTTCAACAGTACTGTTTTTTTCTTGCGCAAAAGTTCTCGTTGAACATGAGATTGTTTTTGAAACAGGTAGAGAAGTTCATCAATACCTGAAAAGCGGAAAAGATTCTACTTTGGTAATGAAAACGGTTTACGACAGTTCCGACAACAAGATCGAAGAATCACATTTCGAGGATTTGAAGCTTGAAGGTGAGTATACTATTTGGTATCCTAGTGGCAACAAATCCTCAGTTCACTATTATGAGAAGGGTTTGCTGAATGGTGAATCGTCTTGGTGGAGTGAGACAGGAGTGCTGGATTCGCAGAAAGTGTATAAGGACGGATTGTTGGATGGAGAAGTTATAATCAATTACGAAAGTGGCAAGCTTAGATCTAAGGCACATTACAAAAAGAATCTCCTCAATGGCGATAAGGAATGGTGGAGTGAGTTCGGAGTACTCGATTCGCTGAAAGATTACAAAAATGGCATTCAAAACGGACTGGAAAATTACTGGTTTTCCAATGGTCAGATGAAGTCCACAGTTAAGTACTCCAAAGGGAATAAGACCGGTAAGATGACTATTTGGGATGAGGAAGGTAATCGAATTGAACTTCGTAAGTATAAGGAAGGACAGCTGGATGGTAAATTACTTAAATGGTATCCAAGCGGTCAGCAATCTTCTGAAGAGAAATACAAGGAAGATCTGAAGCAAGGTACCTCAACATATTGGTATGAAAATGGTAATATTTCCAGGGAAGATGAATACGAAGATGACCTACTCCACGGTACCACAACATTATGGGCCGAGTATGGCGAGAAGACGATGGAACTTGAATATCTTAACGGGTCTCTTAATGGTAAGAGCATAGAATTTTACGGTAAAGATCGTGTTTTTGTTGAGACAGATTATGTTATAGATTTAAAACACGGTGCTAGAATTCAATATAATCCCTCGGGTTTAATGACTCGCCATGAGTTATTCTTGGAAGATGTCCCTGTCTCTTACATCTCTTGGGATCAGGAAGGGACTATTCGGGAGATTCGTATTATAATTGAAAATGAAACAGTATGGCAGGCGAGTTGGGACAAACATAAGCGTCGACCCAATCCGGATCGGTGGAGGGAGAAAACACGCGTCAAGAAGGAGTGGCATAAAAACGGGCGGGTTGCCGTAGAAAGAGATTTGCTAGGGAAGAAAAAGCACGGAGCAGAAATTCAATTTTATGGAAATGGTGCACTTCAAAGAATCTCTTTATTCCAGAAAAATGAAATTATTGCTCTGTTGGGTTGGGATAATAAGAATCGACTGAATGCAGCTGAAATCTTTAATGAAGGCGAAATGATCTGGGCAATGGAGGAATAAAGACAAATTGTGTAGGGGAAATAGTGAGGTTTCGTAAATTCTCACCAACTTAAGGAGATATTATGAATTGGGGTAATTTTGAACCGTATGTAACACCGCTTGCAATTTTTGCAGGATCTATCGTTTTAGGCTGGCTGTTTAAGGTAGTAATCAGCCATCGGCTAAGAAGTTTGGCATCAAAGACAAAGTGGAAAGGTGATGATGTTGTCATATCAGCATTTCAGTCTTCGATTCTATATTGGTTTATTTTAGGTGGTTTGTATCTTGCTATAGATCGGTTGCCAAAACAAGTTGCTCTAGATGAAACAGCAATTAATACAATCCAGACAGCCATTCTTGTATTATTTATTTTGTCTCTTTCTTCCGCATTGTCTCGTATTGCAGTAGGCTTGATGGAGATGTATGCCGAAAGTACTGACGGTGCATTTCCATCCACCAGCATGTTTACAAACTTGGCGAAAATATTCATAATGACCATCGGACTGCTGGTTGTTTTTCAGACTCTTGGAATTTCCATCACACCTGTCTTGACTGCCCTCGGTATTGGAGGTCTTGCCGTATCTTTGGCGCTAAAGGATACACTATCTGATCTCTTTGCCGGTCTTCATATTATTCTCTCCCGTAAGCTAAAACCCGGTGATTTAGTAGAGTTGGAAACTGCTCAACGCGGGACTGTAGACAATATTTCCTGGAGACAGACGACTCTTCGGGATAGGAGAAATAATCTGATAGTCATTCCCAATGGTAAACTGTCAACTGCCATCATGACAAATTACGATGTACCTGGTAAGAACATGGTTGTACGAATCACTTGCGGTGTCGCTTACGATAGTGATCTGGAAAAAGTCGAGCAAGTTGTAAATGATACAGCCCGTCATGTTGCAGATACAACTCCTGGTGGAGTCCCAGATTCGAATATTGGGATGATTTTTACGAATTTTGGAGAATCCAGCATAGATTTTAAGGTCTCTATGCAGGCGGAAGATTATAGTGGGCAGTGGACTGTCTCTCACGAATTCATTAAACAGTTACACAAACGTTTCAATGAAGAAGGTATCGAGATACCTTTCCCAATTCGAACGGTTTATCAAAAAAGTTAAAGTACTACTGTTCGATTGTTTGGGATTATTGATTTGTTAGTAAGGATAATCTATTGAAACTTAAAATTAAAGCGTTTAACGATTCAGTTTCCTATATGTACAAACATCACGGCCATTTTCATGAAGGAGATGCTGGGCTTGATCTATTTATCCCTGAAGAAATTACAATTCCGCCTCATGAAACTGTTCCTCTTCCGTTATCAATATCTTGTGAATCGGAAGGGAATATCCCCTATCTGATGATTCCGCGATCCAGTATCTCCAAGACTCCACTGAGGATGAGCAATTCGATCGGTCTCATAGATGGTGGTTACCGTGGTGAATTAACAGCTTTCTGCGATAACATCAGCGATGAATCTTATACCGTAAAAGTGGGTCAGCGACTGTTTCAGATTGTGGCTATGGATGGCTCGCCTATTGAATTAACACTTGTTGATGAATTAAGTGATTCGAGCAGAGGGGAAGGCGGATTTGGGAGTACAGGAAGCTGACTAATCAGTCAAGTCTCATTTTTCATTATTTATTACTTTAGCACTCTTACTTTAGCACTCTATAGAATAAAGTGCTAAAAAAGCTTGCGAACTGTCTTTTATAGGTAATAACTTTCCATGCTCAAAACAATCAAGTTTTAATTCAGTAATAGTTAAGGTAAGGAGAGTTAGTAAAATGGCGTTAAAAGTAAAGCCTTTATCAGATCGGATTGTAGTTCGACAAGCTGATGCCGAAGAGATGTCTTCAGGTGGAATCATTTTACCGGATACTGCACAGGAGAAACCGCAGCAGGGTGAAGTGATGTCTGTCGGACCCGGTAAAGTAGCTGACAATGGTGAACTGATCAAAATGAGTCTAAAAGTTGGTGACCGTGTGTTGTACGGAAAATATTCCGGAACGGAAGTAACCATTGATGGTGAAGAA
>MDSZ01213794.1_pt1 | contig 13032 bp, 15 predicted proteins | sample 811201 | NCBI WGS metagenome assembly MDSZ01 (sample SAMN05326647, study PRJNA326480) | marine metagenome | isolation source: seawater | place: Indian Ocean: North | collected 2010
CTCTTCGGGTTCAATACCATAGTCCGCTAATATCTTTTCTGGACCGGGAGGATGTAATGATGGTTCTATTCTTGTAGCAGTAACCACTACACCTGGTTTAATATGTTTAAGTATTTCTTCATCAAGTTTGGGTGTAACATACATGTCAGCGTGAAGAAACATGACAATATCATTAGACGCTTGTTCACATAGATAATCATACCAATGAACAATACCTTTTCTCTCAGGTCCTTCATTTCTAAATATTTGTATATTGTGGTCTGTCTTTTTTATTTCTTGTAACCACTCCCATGTTCCATCACTTGAAAAGTCATCAGCTAAAAGTATTTCATGTCTATAACCCAAATTCTTTCTGATAGAGTTATACATCCATTTCAAGTAAGATAGATTATTTCTACTTGGTGATACGAAACTAATTGTTTTCATTTAATATATTCTCCATAACCTGTTTCATAGTATAAATATACTCTTCTTCACCAAAAAATATTTTAAAGTTATTTTTAGCTACTTCACTCTGATGTTTGTAAAATCCATCATCGTTTTTTAGTTTGTGAGCTAATTCTCTAGCGTGTTTTAAATTATTCATTTTGACAGTTAATTGTGGATGACATTTAGATTGTGTATCTAATCCTTCATATCCAATACAAGGTATCCCATGATATGCACAATTCAGTGCAAATGTTCCAGCAGCATATGTAGGCATAAGATGAACTGCATATTTAAATCTTGACAAATTATTCATCCATTCTATCCAATTCATATATGGTAAATGACTAATGTCCATTTCATCCTCACGTTCTATTTTTCTACCCATTGATGGTGCAAATATATCTTCTTCAAACTCTTGTGCTATGATGTATGAATCAAAACCACCATACCAACGAACCATATTACCACCAATGATTACACCACTGCGAGCATCAGGGTTAACTATGTGTGGTTTTATCTCATCCGTAATCATCAAACTTGGGTTTTGATACACATGTTTTTTCTGTGTCAAACCTTTAAAATAATCTACATCAGCTGGATTATGTCCTAATATAAAATCCATTTCCATTAATGTGTTGTAATACCATATTTGTTGTTCCATAGGATAATCTTGGAAATACCAATAAGGACCCTCTTGCATATATCCTATCTTTTTACAAACTTTTCTCATTTGTTTAACTAAATCTATCTGCATCAATTGTTCAATTTTTGTTTTAGGTATTATGATTATTCCTATATCATACATACAATCTTTCATACTAGGAAGATGTCCTACATAATGATGTACGGCGTCAAGTCCAACATACCAAGCGTATTCGGTTCTCATATTGTCAAAATTTCTTGGTATTTTACCATCAAAGTTTGATTCACTAAAAAATGCTATTTCCATTAATGAGTCCTCACATTTATATTTCTACCTTTAGTGGCTACCCTTAACTCATTCAATAAATCATTATGAACTTTTTCATCTAAACCTATTTTATGTGAATGAAATTCTATATCAAATTCATCTATATAATCTATAGAACCACCTTTAATCATATTAGGTAAAACATCATATTCACCACCTTCTATATCTAATTTAACATGAATAAAATCTTCTTTGTTAAAATTATCCATTATCCATTTATTTAAATCTATTGATGTCGCTCTGTGGGGATGTTCCCTATCTAAAGTTCCTGTACTTTTGTCTTTTGATGTCGTACTACCTTGTCCTGGATGATTCCAACCACTACCCTCAACTTCATCTAAAACATCCAAATAAAAATCAACATGCCCATCCTCTTTCCACACAGCTTTATCATAAACAAATGTGTTTTCGTTAGAATATTGTTTTATAATCGGATATAACCTCGGATGAGGTTCAAAACTATGTATCTCTACATTATCCATACCCCTAGTCATATCTTGAAATCTTTTTATAGTTTGCCCTATGTGACCACCACAATCAATGTAAATTATTTTTCTACCAAACATAATAGTTCTCCCTCTAAATTATTTAATTTGTCATTAACAAAAGTAACATCAGTTTCATTCAAATAATCAATAAAACCACCAATTTTACCCTTACGAACTCTATTAGAGTCACCACCTGATTTATTTTCTCTAAAGTTACCTTTATAATGTTTTAAATAATTAGTTCCACCTTTACCACTCTCTATTTTCTTCATATTTTCAAATTTAGAGTATTCAACTGCGTCTTTAATTATCTTATCATCACAATTTAAATTTAGATATTCTGTTACACTTTTCATTGTATCAAATGTGTTAGCTTTCATTTCTTCATAGGTTATCAATTTAAATTGATTAAATTTACTTTTGTTGTTAATCCAAGTGTTACAATAATTTATTACTTTTTCAATGCCATAATTGTTATCTCTGATAAACTCGGATATACTTTTAGAGTATCTCTTTCTCCTCAAAGATTCTTCACAATAATATGAAACCACCACATCTCTTGGATCTCTAAACATAAATAATATATTAGAATTTTCAGTAAATGTTGACATCGCTTTGTTTACATCGTAATGAACACTCATCATCATTTCATGATGTTTGACATCATATCCCATATCATTTAACATTTTAGCTAACATCATCCTAACCCAAGTTCTACCACTTTTGGGGAATGAAATCAACATTGAATCATTTAAATGATACTTTACACCATATTTATTTTCAAACTTTTTTAGATTTGCCAAAATATATTTTACCTCTTTATCTGTGATGGACTATAAACACTTTCATCATCCGAATTTAGTGGTGTTTTCCAATTTTTACCATAACACCACTCCATAAATTCTTTTGATGGTGATGGTATGTTAAATGTTTCTCCCATAAACTCGATGGTTTCTGAAGATTCATAAAATTTTCTTGGGTATTTGTATGCGTGTCTAAGTCTATACTTGTTGTTATAATAATTTTTATCTAAATATAGTGGTCTTAAAGCTGTTTTCTCACCACCCCTAAACATAGATACCTTTGCACTCGTTGAATTGTGAAGGTGTCTGGTACGAAAGATAAATCCCTCAGATATAAATAATTCTCTGATTTCATCATGTTTTGGTAGAAAATCTTCCATCATAACATCTAAATCTACATCGTCATCCCATTTAATCCAATCACCCTCTCTACGAGCTGCTAATGCAGTACCATTAGTTAACCAAAATTTTAATCCAACAGAATCTAAAACTCTTTTTATGTCTAAAATATTTTTGGTTCTCATTTCTAAGTCAAAGGGTGCTTTTGTTCTATAATGACCATCCTTATATCTAACCTTTTTCCAATCCTCGAAAGAAATGTCACTTAACTTTCTTATTTCGTGTATGTCCATTACTCGATTTCCTCTATCTCGTTCCAAACATCATCAGTTTTTTCTTTAATATAGTTAATAGTATCTTCCGTCAAAAAACCTTTTATTTTATCATAACTATCTTTTGATTTAAACTCATTATGAATAGGTGGAACTCCATCTATTTTTTTCCAGTCTTCTACGAATTTGTGATATCTTACAATATGCCCACTTCCATTCTTATGGGATTCTAAAGCATTTTTAGCTCCATCTAACCACATTGAAAAATCTCCTAAAAATGCGTCAATCCATTTTTTATCATTTGGTCCTGAAGCTCCTATATATTTAATTCTTCTTTTTCCACCCTCTGGTCTCCATCCTCCACCTGAATATGAATTAAAAGCGAATATCGGATTTCTTAACAAAAATATTGTCTCTTCCTCTAAATTATTCAAAAATCCCATTCCACCCCAAGACATACACAATAACATCAAATTTGATTGTTTTGATGATTTTAAATTATCATATGTCATTTGAAATAATTCTCTCTGTGAATATTGATTATCTTGAACATCAACACTAAAAAATGGTTTAGTTCTTTTCAAAAATATCTGTTCGACAGTGTGTGTCGCTTTTTGTTTTCCACCATCAGGCCTTAAACACACATTCCATTTATTTAAACTAAATTGGTTCGCTACAAAACTAGAACCACCACCACCAGTTGAAGTGATTATCTTCATATTATATTTCTCCTATTAAACTTTTATTAATATACAAAACTTTTTCTTTATGAGTCAACGTTAAAAGATCTTTCTAACATTATATATCTAACTATTTTACCATATTTACCTTTAGCCTTATGATATTCTTTCTGATGTGGCTTTAAAAATTCGATAACATCATCATCAGAAACATTTTCATATAAAGCTCTATCACTATGTAGTGAATCTAATATAGGTTCATATCCTTTGTCTATAAATTGTTTAGGTCTTTTTACAGTAGCAGAAACTACATACCTAGCCTTAAACCCACACTCAAACATTTTTCTCAATGGTGTCTCTATATCACATTCATCATACATATTTGGGTGAGTTTCAAACAATATTTTACAATCAAAATCTCTGTACCTTATTAAATCAATCATACCATCAAACACAAAAGCTTCAGCACCTTCAATATCCATTTTTATAAAATTTGGTACATCGAAACCCTTTTCCTCAACTAAATGTGTTATAGAGTGAGTCATCGTGTTAATTTGTTTGGTAGAGTGTTTAGTTTTAGATATAGAACTAAGGTTAGATGCGTGTTCAGCTAAGTGAAAATCTATTTCACCATTAACATTTGAAATAGCGTAATCATAAATATCAACAATACCATCCCCATTATTTTTCATATTTTCTCTAAGAATTGGATTATTATTGGTATCGGGTTCAAACGCGTTTACCTTACCAACACCCTTTAAACCATCTAAAATAATTAGTGTTTGATAACCAACATTGGCACCAATTTCATATACCACCATTCCAGGTTTAACTTCCTCTCCCAAAAGTTTCTCGAAGTAAGGTTCTCTAGCTCCTGAAGACTCAGTCCAATTTCTTAGAAATGGGTGAATACCACCACCATCATGGGGTATACTCATTTTTCTACCTTTTATTCTTTTATTAACTAACTGCATTTTATTCTCTCTATTAACTTTGTAGTTGATACACCATTTGTGTATTTTAGATATTTCATTATCCCCAACTCAATTGGAACTTTATGTTGTTCATTGAAATGAGGGCTTTTATCATCACCATGAACAACTAAATCTATTCTATTATCTTCTATATATTTTTTAGTTAAAATTAATGGTGCATCCTCAATAACTTCATCAACTAGTCTACAATTTCTGACTATCTCATATCTTTCAGTTTCTGAAAAAATAGGTTTTCTTTTATAACTTTGAACTGATTTATCAGAATGAACTCCTACGATAAGAAAGTCACCACACTCTCTGGCTTGTTTTAACAGATTTATGTGTCCTGTGTGAAATAAATCACCTACTATGTCAGCGTAAACACGAATCATGTAACCTCTTTATTAAAACCTTATATTTTTTTTCAAACAAAACACTCATGGTTGATAATCTAAAACTATTTTTTACACCTTTTATACCTGCATATATAACTATACCCTTTTCATAAAGATAGTCTTTTAATGTTTCATAATCCATGGTAGGGTGTTTAAATCCAATTATAGAGTTACTTGGATAAATATTTATACACTCAATACCAATCTTACCCAAATCACCTATTAACATATCTCGTCTGTTTCTAAAAGTATCTTGATTGTTAGTTGAAATCTTTAGTGTTTTATTTAAGGCATATATTGATTGTACAGGTAAAGTAAAGGGTATATCATCCCCAATATACCTTTTTAAATCACAATAGTAAGATTTACTTTTAATCTTTAGTTTTGAATCCCATATAACCATTCCAACACCTGGTGTAGATTGTAAACATTTATTACTACAGAAAGACAAAGCTGATATTTGATTCATCACATCACGATAATCAGATGAACCAAAGGATGATGTAGCATCGATGTAAAATTTAGCTTTTGGATACAATTTAGACATTTTACCAACATCAAATTTTTCACCTGTTGTAGTTTCATTTTCAACAAAATAAACATTTCTGTACTTTTTATTGGGTTTTAATTCATCTATGTTTTTACATTTTATTTCATTGTATTTTATATCATATATTTTTAACATGTCTATAGCTCTCTGGCCATAAATACCAGCGTTTATAATAGTAATCTTTTTACTGATAAGTGAAGATATCATGGCCTCCATAGCAGTTGTTCCACTACCACTCATCAAAGCTATTTTAAAATTACTGCTAGAATCAAATCTATTCAATAACAAATTTTTAGTTTCATCTAAAATTTCGTAAAATTCAGGTGTCCTGTGACAAACATCAGAACCTTTCCATTGTGCATATTTTGTTCTAAATCTAGTGTTGGTTGGACCTGGATTTAATAAAAACTTATTACCCATTCAATATTTCCTTTATTTGATTTGTATTTGTTTCACAATCTAATTCAACTCTATCTGTTTTTCCGTCATTACTAATTTCAATTATCTCTGTTATGCCTGGATAGTAACCATTTAAAGCTAAATAAGAACAATCGTATTTACCAACTGATTCGTGACAATGATTATCTAAAACATAAACAAATAGATTATCTAAATCTTCATCTCTGATTGTGTGTGTTATTCCTAAATGCATAAGTAAAGCACCATCACCACTCAATACTACAACATCTTTACTTGTGTTTTTTGCCATACCCAATCCAATACAAGGTGCTAATCCCATACTACCTTGCATATAAAATATATTTTTGTTGGTTGGATATTCATTATAGACAGCTCTTGATATATAACCGGTGTTAGTTATGTAAATTGCATCATCACCATGTTTATCGAATATTTTATTAATCGCCTCTTTTCTACTTAACATTGTTATCTCCCTTAATTAAAATATAAGGTGAATAATCTATCAAATCTAATATCTTTTCGTCTATTTCACCCATAACTTTATGTTGTGGTAAAGTATGTCTGTGACCCACGATTAATAATGGGTTAACATTATGTGGAATACATAAACTTGTTATTGGATTTATGATGTTTCCTAAACCTGAATTTTGTAAATAGACACAGGACTTTTTACCAGCTAACTCTGCACCAACTGCAATACCGACTGCCTGACCCTCATTGGTAGCGATAATATGTTCCAAATCACTACTTATGATATCATTTATAAAAGGTTTTAACCCACTATCAGGAACACCCGTAAAAAAATTATATCCATCACTCACTAATTTTTCAAATAAATTATGAACCATACTTATTCTGTGACTCCTTCATTCTATCTACTCTAATTAAATCAAATATAGTGTCCATACCAACAACATCATCATTACCTGCTGATAAGGAATTACCACTCTTAATACTGTTAAACATGTTTTGTAAGGATTTAACCACAGCTCTAACAGAATAGTTGGCGTATATACATAAACTAAAACCCGCGTCTTCAAGTTGTGACAAACTAACTTTGTTATAAGTTGTCGGAACACACACCAATGGTGTTTTAATGCCTTCTTTGTGATATCTCTCTGCAAATTCAAATATCTCGTCAGGTTCTTTAGACTTACTATGAATTAAAAATCCATCACATCCTTTTTCGGTGTACATGTGAGCTCTCTCTATAGCGACATCTATACCATGTTTTTGTATTAATGCCTCTGTTCTAGCTATGATAGAAAAGTTATTGTCTAACCTTTTTTCCACAGCTGCCTGTATTTTACCACACATTATTTCTGGTTTTTCTAATTGAGCCTTCATACCATAAAAAGAACACCTTTTTGGTGAGGGATTATCCTCAAAACACATAGCTGATGCACCTGCTTTTTCATACTCTCTTACCATTCTTATAGTATTTATTGAACTAGGACCACCCTCATCAGCGTCAACCAATATAGGTAATTGTGTTCTATCACTTATTTTACTTATAGCATCAAAATAATCAGCGGTGTTTAATATGTTAGCATCAGGTAATAGATTCCAAGCGTGTAACTCAAAACTAGAAACCCAAATACCATCAAATCCAGACCTCTCAGCCAACTCAGCTATTAGAGCGTTAGATGCACCAATCACTGTATTTACTTTAGATGTATCGTTTAAAAGTTGTTTTATTGTTTTCATTCACTATCCTTATATTTTTCAGGTACAACAGGCCAATCTTCTTTAGGTATTGGACCTGTTACATATTCTTCATTTGTTTTCTCAAATGGTTCGTGTATAGTTATACCTAAACCACCACCTTGTGGGAATTTACACCCTCGTCTTTTTTCTAACAAAGCTTCTAAAGTTTTCTTAGGCCATAATGGGTCGTTTTCATTTTTTGAATATGATTCATGTTTAACATCATCTAGCCATCCATACTTTTCATAATACCATTTTTCATCAGTATAAAAAAACTTTGAATCCATCTTATCTAAAAAATGATAACCAGTTTCTTTAGTAGCATCATCAAAAGCACCAAACTTAACATTATCATATTTTGTACATAGTTTAGCCAACTTTAAAGCTCCACCAAACTTAGGTCCATCAATAAAGTATGCGACATTTAAATGTTTATTTGACTCTAAAATTTTAGGAAATATCTTAAAACTATCACCTTTCATAAACTTTAAATTTTCGTATTGCGGTGTTAATCTATCTATTGTAGATTCAAAGACATTATTCTTATAACTACCAATGTCAGCTGAGATAACATGTACACCCATGTCTTTTGTATATGAACATATAATTTCAGTAGACATCCCTCTACACACACCTGATTCAATAACTAAATCTATGTCATAATAATCTATGAGAGCACATACAGGTAAACCTTGATTAAATCTTAAGCCTTTAGCCTGATAAACTAAATCTTTAGTTCTTTCATGATATTTATCAATAGTTTTTTCTAATTGTTCTTTAAATATTTTACGAGTTAACATTTACATCCCTTACATATGATTTGATTTCACTAATTAACATTCTTGCGTAATCTTGTTGTGTGTAACCCTCACTCCACTTTAATCCGGCTTCTTCCAATATACGGCGTTCTGATGAATTTTCCAAGTAAAATTTTAATTTATTTAATATTTCTTCATCCGACATATCCATATTGATATCAATTAGAAAATCATTAAATTCATCACAACCATTTGGTATGTCCGCAGCTAATGCAGTTCCACACATAGGAACTTCTATGTATTTACCAAACCTTGATTTTGGTAAACCAGAATCAGTGATACATATTTTAGTTTTGTTAATAACCTTAGCAAATTCAATAGCGGACTTATTGTTATACGCATTTTCTATTCTACCAGGGGGCCTCTGCCAAACACCAACTTTATAACCATCTAACTTTTGTATTAAACCAATCATTCTATCTCTCAAAGGATAATGAAACCCTAATTTACTTTTATATCCTGTCGCTCCTATTAATAATACATCAAATTCTTTTTCGATATCCATTTTTCTGTAAATAGTTTTTTCAGCACAATGTGGTACATAAACACATTTTACTTTATCACCATAATATTCTTGATATTTACTCATTGGTATATGTAAATCATTTTCATGGTGAAATACTATGAACTCCGCTCCTGATTCATCTATTTCTTTTATAGTCCAATCCCAATCATATGTCTCGTTGTATCTCAAACATACAGGAACATCCACATCTTTCATATTTTTCATGTCAAGTGGTTTGTATGTGATAATCATATCAGGTTTAGTTTCAACTCTATCTATGTTTTCTTGTACTGTTAAATTATTATCATATCCTTCCCATCCAGGTCCCCACCACATCGTGTTACATATCTCCGATGTAGCCTCCATACTATGAAATCTAACTCTAGACATCTTATTATCATAGTATCTTTTAGAACATAAAAACATTAAATTTAAATTTTCTTTTAGGTATTTATCAACCATGTCACCAAATCCTCTATTTATAACTCTTTTTTGATAAAGTTCATCAAAGTTTTTGGATATACTACTACCTTTAAAATGAACTATTCTTGTCTTATCTACAATACGAGCAGATTCTGTAACAGATACCACATCAAAATCTACATTTTGTATAGAAACTTTGTCTATCAACTCATTGACAGTAAATCCAAGAGATGGACTCTCTTTAGCTTTAACTAATCCACCTTCAACTTCTCTCGTACTTTCTATTATTTCTATCCATCTATTTAAAAATAATTTAGAATTTTCGTTAGGTTGTAAAACTACAAATGAAGCTAAGTAAGGACAATGTGGTACATTTGGTCTATGACATATTTGCACATCAAACTTACTATCTACTAAATCATCTATGTCATCAATAAACATACAATCACCATCAACCATAACTATAGGTAAATCGTTATTAGTTAATAACTCTTTAAGTATTATAGTTTTAGAAGCCACAGTTTTATGCCAATCCTCACCCCAACTTCCACCTTCAAAATTAGTGACAATACCACTATCTACAACTTTAACTCTATCAAAAGACTCTACATATTTTCTGTCAACTTCATTTAGTCCTGTATCAGATAAATAAATATTTCTTACATTGTCCATGTTAACTTTATCATGAAGTGATTCTAAAAATATCTTACCAAATTTTATGTAAGCTGAATTTAAAACAAAATATATATCGTATTTATTCACTAAACACATCCTCCCAAGTATATGATTTACTTTGTGTAAACATGTTATACGCGTTATGTTCACACATCTTATTAGCCTTTTCATACCAATCATGAGTTTTTCTAGCACCACCTACATCACCTTTTCTTACATCACCCTCACCTAAAACATAACTTCTTTTTTTAGGATGTTTTCTGTTATGAACTAATAATATGTTTTTAACTATAAATTGTGGTATATTATTGTCGAACGTTTTTATTAAACTATGCATAAAAGCTGTATCCTCGTGTACAAAGAAAACTGAACGAGGAATATTAACACCTGATTTAATCACCTCGGATGATATAACCAATCCACACCCATTGAATTTATATGGATTAACTGTTCTGATATCTAAATCGTCAACTTTACTATTTATTTCATTCATCTCATCCATGGACATGTTATACTTTAAACTCCACCAGTTTTTAGTGTCATTCTCTATAAAAGGTTTATCTGTGAAATCAACATGTTCTATCGGTTTCCAAGAGTCATCCCACATTTTATTTGTTCCAAAAAATAATACATATTTATGAGTTTGATGTTTCACACCATCATGAAGACTATCTAATATTTCAAAAGTTTGCATAGGTATTAGAGAATCAGTTTCTCCCCACATCAGCACATCAACCTTTTCACAGTACTTACTATTAAAGTCTCTACGATAATCTGCTATGGTATAAAACTCTTCACTATGCATGTTGGTGTTTAATTTTAAATTATAATCACAACCAACTAAAGACACCGTGTCATCATCGTAATCAAAAACTCTTTCGATAATTTTATGATATTTTTGAATTATCTCAGATAAAGTAATTTGAGTTCTATCTACTTTCTCTAATGCCTGACTTGTGTTAAAATATAAGTCAATAATTACATTCTTTTTATTCTCAAGATTATCTACCGCACTCTTAACACTTTGTAAATACTCTTCTATCAGTTCTATTTCATACCATTGAATTAAACAACCAATTGCAAACTTGTTATTTACTTTAACCATTTAACCTCCCATAAAAGTGTTCATATGTTTTTTTCATCCAATAATAGGTTAAACTAGCATCACTATTATTAGGAATAGCGTTATACTGATATATCCACCCAACTTTCGTCATTGTTAAATCTTCGTCAAGAACTTCTTTCCTAACCATATCAGCCATACTAAACTCGTATGGTAATATTTTGAAATCTAAATTATAATTATACTTTAAAAAATTAATTACAGGTTGGTCTGTACCGACATGATAATTTTGTAACTGAATTATTTTCTCACTATTTTCTAAATAAAAATTAATTAACTTCTGATGAAACTCTTTATGACTTCTGTTAAATATTTGCCATCCACCCATAATATATTCCCAAAATGGTATCTTTTGCCCGTTGAATAAATGTTTAGAATAGTTTTCAATACTCCTACAAACCCAATCATAACTACCATTTGCATGAACACCACAATATTTTCTATCTGTTAATTCAAAAAAGTTAGGACAATCTGGATGAACAATACTATCAGCGTCAATCATCAACACTTGGTCGTAATCTACACCCTCATTTTCTAATAACTCTAATGCGTAATATCTCTGCCAAGTAATTCTCATTTGCTGATGATCGGTTAACAAATCTTTTAGTAAGAATAATTCACAATTATTTTTTTCACACCACTTTTTCCAACTAGATATACCATAGTCATATGGTTTACTCCTACCACTTGTATAATGTTTATCATTTATCTCCACACATGGTATAAAAACAACATTTTTAGACATATTGGCCTCCTATAGCTTTCCATAGTTCACCCATAATTTGAGTTCTCTGGTCTTTTGGTATCCCATTAAATCTCCAAACATATCCATATTTAAGAAAAAATGGTGTTTTGTCTTCATCTAATTGCCAATTGTAAGAAAACATTTCTCGTCTGTGTAAATGAGTTAAATTAAAAGCTACTGGTAAATCTAAATTTAATTCAATGTTGTTTATTTGTAACCAATAGTTAATTGGTGTTTGGTCGTTTCCTTTTCTAACTTTGACATCTTGTAACTCCATAAATTTTTCTTTATTATCATAGTACAATTGTTTAAGAGACTGAAAAAATTCTCTATGAGATTTATTAAAAATCATAAAGCCAGAGTTTATATATTTCATGGAATCTAATTCAAATCCATCAAAGAAATCTTTATAACCAGTGATACTCTCATGCACCCATTTCATGTTGTCCATGTCTCTCCATGATGTAAATCTATCATCTGTTAAATCAAAAAAGTTAGGACAATCCCAATGAGGTATAGCGGTACTATCAATCAAAGCTATTTTATTGTAATCTATGTTCCGTCTTTCTAACTCATCAAATACGAATATAGCTTTTTGCCAATTAGGTCTAAACTGATTTAAATCTTTTTCAACGGGTTCAGTTAAATCCACAAAAATACAATCATTTTTTTTACACCAATATTTCCAAGCTTTTTTTGAGTATTCAAAATAACCA
>MDSZ01045511.1_pt1 | contig 13029 bp, 12 predicted proteins | sample 811201 | NCBI WGS metagenome assembly MDSZ01 (sample SAMN05326647, study PRJNA326480) | marine metagenome | isolation source: seawater | place: Indian Ocean: North | collected 2010
CATTTAAATCTTTAAAAAGATTTATTGATCTCTGCATATCTTCTAAAATCTCGAAGTCTAAGTTATATTCATCCAAAATATGCTCTGAACTCTCTTCGGAATCTAGCTTTCTTCCAGCAATTAACTTAGTCTTAAATTCAGGTGAAAGAAATTTTGTCAGGTAGGTAGCATTATGGGTTGGACCCCCAATATTAAACCTATTTAAAATTCTCAAAACTCTCATAAATTAGTAATAGTTATAAATGTCCCTAGAAAATACTTTATTATTAAAATCTTTAATTTCTTTCAATTCATTACTTAATCTATTAGCAATAATTAAATCTGATTTTTTGACGAAATCCTCAAAATTTTTGACATTTTTTATTCCTTGAAATTCTTTTTTATCCAAAGCTGGTTCATATAAAAGAATATTTAGATTATCTTTTAATAATATTTGAATTATTTTAATAATTGATGATTCACGGAAATTTGTTGCACCTTTTTTCATTTCAAGCTTATAAATGCCTATGTTCTTGATATTCCTTTGTAAGATAATTTGTGCAATGTTCTCAATCCTTTTTTGATTAGACTTATCAATTGATTTGATTAGCGCTCCATTATCTTCATGAAGGATTTCACTCAAGCATTTTGTATCTTTTGGAAGGCAATATCCTCCATAACCAAAAGATGGATTATTGTAGTAATGCCCAATCCTATCATCAGATGAAACAGCTGAAATAATAGATTCAGCATTAAGATTATTTGAAGCTGCAAAGCTATCAAGCTCATTAAAGAAACTAATCCTCATAGCTAAAAATGTATTAGAGAAAAGCTTAACTGATTCGGCCTCGGTTGAGCTCATAAAATAAACCTTGCAGTCTTTTTTAAGGCAAATCTGATTTATTGACTCAACATAGGTTTTTGAAATAGCATCTCCACCTCCAATAACTATTCTTGTTGGATATAGATTATCGTGGATGGCTTGACCCTCTCTCAAAAATTCTGGGGAAAATATAATCTTATCTGATTTAATCTCCTCTTTTATTTTTTTGGTAAAGCCTATATCAACAGTAGATTTAATTACTATTAAACTTGTTTTGTTAAACTCATAAATACCTTTTATTATTTTCTCGATTGCACTTGTATCAAACCCCTTTGAAGTCTCATCAAAATCTGTTGGTATGCATATTAAAATAATCTCAGCATCTTTACATGCATCATATAAATTATTACTTGCATTTATATTTTGAGGATAAGTATTAAGTAATGATTCTATTTTAGGCTCATTTAGTATCGATTCCCCTTTTTGAATTAAGCCTACTTTATATTCATCATTATCGTAAAAAAATATCTTGTTATATTGCGATAAAAGAACACCTATAGAAAAACCAACATAACCTGCACCTATTATCGAAATATTTCTCATATTACTTCTAATTATATATAAGTTTTAGTTTGTTTAGTGGTGTTGTAAAACTGAGATGATAAGAAAATAATTGAAATTAAAGATATCTTAATTGGATAGATATATCGAGTCAGGGTTCCATCATTGAAAACTATAACTGCAAAAATAGTTCCAATTCCTATAAGAATAAGCGCTGGATAAAGTAGTGTAGGATTAAAAATATTTGAAGACCTCATTAAAAAATATACGATCAAGATTAAAAATATATTGTTTTCTATAAATGAGAGTAGCTTAAAAAAATTAGTCACATCAAAAATTGATGGTGAGTAAAAGAATTCTATAACTGATGTTGGCAGTTGTGCATAAAACGATCCGATTCCATATATTGGATCTGGTAAATTCATGCCAGCATCAGAGGCCATAGCACTTTGATACCTATTAAAAAATTCAAAAAAGATATCGTTGATTGATAAAAGAACTACATTAAAAATTACAAAAATCATTACAGCGGACGATAAAGAGTAAATCTTAAGCTTTTTGTAGTCTTGTGGTGAAAAAAGGAAATATATATAAATGGCAATCATTGATAGAGCTAAAGGTAGTTTGATAATTGTCATTAGAGGTATGATCATTAATGTTACAAAAAATTTCCTCTCATAAATGAGTACAATAAAAATCATTAATAGAAATAATATTAAATTATCTCTTAAAGCTATTGAGGAGTAGAAAATAGCTGAAGGCATTATTGAAATAACTGTAGCAATTGATTGATAATTATTTTTTCTACTCAAAAGAAAGTGAATTAACATCAAAAAGATAAATCTATTTATTATTGCTATGCTAAAAACAGAGCTGACTACAGGTACAGGGAAGAATGAAAAAATATATGAAGCAAACTCAAGGCCTGAAGGAATAATGCTTGATTCTGCATATATATCCACAATATCTTCACAAGAAAGGGTTTTTCTGATTTCAATAGTACAATCTAAGTATCTAAGCTGATCACTAAAATACTCTATTGGAAATAGAAAATCATTTAGTAGAAATGGAAGAAAATTACATAAAATCATAGAAGATGAAATTATGATATTAGGTTTATATAAAATTATTATTGCTAACGAATATATTAAGAGAGCAATGAATGATGGTGCATTTAAATAAAAGTCAATCAATTTAGTTTGAGTCGTAAATTCTATTAAAAAAATAGATGAAAACCATTAAAACAGCAGAAAGTATTAAAAAAATGATGCTCTCTGAAATAGAAAGAAAATAGTAATAGCTAAATATAATAGTAAAGGCAATTATTGGTAAAAATAATAGCCTAAACCCGAGCATATGTATCTTTTCAATATTCCATGAATTTAGCAAGATAAACAAGGTTGTAAAAACTCTATATGAAGCTATAGCAAAAACAAGATACATTGAAACAATAGGTATTGTAAAGTTGGCAAATAAAATTTCATTAACTGCCTCATAAAAAAAAGAACCAAAAACAAGCAATACAACTATAAAGAAAATTATTGATCTTAAGCCAACTTTTGGGAGGCTGTAATGACCAATAATTTTTTTTCTTAGAAATACAGAATAAAATGATTGCACTATCATAGATATTGGCAATATTATTCTTGTAATAATTCCATAAATTACTACATTTGCACTAGTAGAAGCATTAAAAAGTATGATTAGCGGCATTTCAGCAAAAATCGCCACATATGATCTTGTAATATAAATCTTTGAAGTTCCTAAAAAGGATATTTCAACACTTTCTCTTTGTTGCTTTCCTTTTGCAAACTCGCCCTTAAAGAGAATAAAACTTAATGCGCAAATACTCAAAATAAAAGAAAATAAAACTAACGAAGAATCTATTGATATGATCTCTAAGTATGCATTTATCCAAAAAAGAATTGGAAAAAGACTCAGAAGGATTTGGCCAAAAATGATATTGCCATCTTGGTTAAGTATTCTGCACAATGATTCAAACAAAATATATGAGAAACAAAATATTATTAGTAGAATTATTGAAAAATCTATATTAAAAAAATATAAAACTGCTGAAATAAAAAATATTATCAAAAAAGCTGTTAAAAATAATCCTCCGAGATCAAGTAACATCCCCCCTTTAGACCTCCAAACCTGAATTTGATCTGGAAGGCCAAGATTTGCAAGTGAATAAACAAGAACAAAACTAGAATATATATATAAAATATCTGCTAATTTAGCGTTACCATAATTTGCATTTATAACAATTGGTGCAGTGAATGCAATTGAAGCACTTATTAATTGAATAAAAATTATCTTAAAAACTTTTGTTTTATCTGATGAGTTTATGTTTAGCACAATATCTCTTTATATAATAACGTGAATGAATTAATTATCTTTGATTTTTTTTTATATCTTTGCCCAGTGTTGGAATCATATACAAAATTCTCAACTTGCTCTCCTTTCCAAATATTTTTTAAATATTGAAAAATATTCTAAGGGATCCAATGAATATTCTTCAGCTAAAGGAGTATTTGCTCTACTTTTCAATACTTCGTCAACCCCAACCATTTTGGCTCCAAGTGATCTTGCTTTCTCTGCAATGCTGTGAAGTTCTGTAGTCATTTCAGGGTTTTTACAAAAAGCATATGAGTGAGTTGCAAAAACAAAGTTCCCAGATTTATTTTTACAATAATCCATATGATCAACACACTCATTAAAATTACCAAAAACACTATGTGGAAATGAAGAAATTTCTGAATGATCACTATATTCATGCTCATAGGGATAATAAAACCTCTTACCAAATCTTAAAAAATGTACATAGAGTTTTAACAAACTAAAGACATTTATAGGATGAAAATCTACCTCATTTGGCTTAGGTGCATAAGAAATTATTATGTTCATATGCAAGTTTGAGACTTCTCGTCTCCACCTTTTATTTATTGAGTTGTTTGGCACTGAAAATAATTTAATTTTGGTTTTGAATAAGGCTTCAGTATATTTTTTTGCAGTCTTGAGCATTTCTATATTATTTGTTGATTCACATTCATATCCCTTTGAAGTTTGATTATGGGTGATGCCATGAAGAGCGATTGCTACTTTCCCATCATCAAGCCATTCTTTTATCAGCTTTACCAGCTCCTCGTTTTCATGAATAGGATGAATTATTTTAGACTCGGTAGATGGTAAATTTTTGACAAAGTTAACCTTTTTTAAAGTTCCTAAAAGTTCATCTTCTCTATCTCTTACTAATTTATATACTTTGCCTACAAAGGGAGTGATGCAAAGGGTAGGCTTACAGAAATCTAATATTGGTTCATAAATTTCTTTAAGTTTACTAGGAGATGTAAAAAAGTTAATGTCATCATCTCGAATAGAAAATGTAAAATCTTTTCTCATTTTAGAGATTCTTTATATACCACGGCATAGTTTTTTCAAGTCCAGAAATAACATCAATTTTTGGTTCATAATTAAGAAAGTTTGAGGCTTTTTCAATTGATGCTTGAGAATGAAGCACATCTCCATCGCGAAAATCTCTGAACAAAACATCCTTGTCATATTTAATTTGATTTTTTTCAAGGCTGTTTTTAATGTAATTAAATAATTGAATGAGCGATGTTCTCCCACCACACCCTATATTAAAAACCTCACTTTTATTTTTTAGTTCAGATTGAGCTGCAATTATGTTGGCTTTAACAATATTATCGACATGGCTAAAGTCTCTTGTCGTTTCACCGTTTCCATTAATAAATACCTCTTTGCCTTTGATCATTTGTTTTATCCATAAAGGAATTACAGCTGCATAAGCACCATCGGGATCTTGTCTTCTGCCAAATACATTAAAATATCTTAGGCCAATTGTTCTCAATCCGTAGCATTTTGAAAAAACATCTGCATATAACTCATTAACATATTTTGTAACAGCATAAGGTGATAATGGCTTACCAATAACTTCCTCAACTTTTGGAAGCTGCTCACTGTCTCCATATGTGGAGCTACTAGCGGCATAAACAAAAGATTTAACATTTGCTTCCTTTGAGGCATTAATGACATTTACAAAGCCATTAATATTATATTCGTTTGTTAAAATTGGATCCTCGATAGAGCGTGGAACTGATCCGAGAGCAGCTTGATGAAGAACATAATCGTTTCCTTTTATGATTTTCGTACACATATCATAATCTGCTATGTCGCCCTCAAAAAAATTAAATCGATTCCATTGTTTTGAAGAAACTCTATCTTTAACTTCTATTAGGTTAGATTTATGACCAGTAGCAAAATTATCTAATCCTGATACTTCTTGATTATTTTTAAGGAGTGTTTCAAGAATATTTGAGCCAATGAATCCAGCCACTCCAGTTATTACCCATTTTGAACGATTATCTATCATTGTCTATCAAGCTTTGAAGTCTGTATGTAAGTTTAAAAGTATTTCAGAAGTATTTTCTCCAAAATGCTCCCATGAAAATTGACTAAAATCCTCTGAAGCTTTTCTTCCAATCTTTTCTATTAGATCATGTTTTCCTATCAAAGATGCTATTTTCTCAGAGATCTCTTCTGCGCTCGAGTCTACAATAAAACCATTGTAACCATTATCAAATAAATTTATATCTGTAGCAGCTTCTGAAATAATAGCTGTCATTCCTGATGCTACAGCCTCTATCACAACTCTACTAAAACCCTCTGAAAGAGAGGGGAATATAAATACATCACATTTTTCAAACCAACATGAGGGTGAAACATACCCATGATAGAAAACATTACTGTTTTTAGCAGTAAAGTTTTTAACTTCAAAAGCTAGATCTTCATAAATATCTCCACACATATGGAGTTCTGCTTCTTGATTATTTATGTTTTCCCATGCTTCCATAAGGAGATGAATGCCTTTCATCTTTGTGATGTTTCCGATATAAAGAAATTTTGTCTTGCCGCTTTGACTATACTTTTTCTTTGGGGTAATTTTATCTGCGTCAAAGCCCATCGGAGTTAAAAAGACATTATTTTTAGTAAATCCATTTTTTACATAGCTTTTTTTTGATTTTTCAGAGTGAGCAATTACAAAATCTATATATTGGTAGCAATTAATAGATGAATCAAGAAGTTCTCTGTCCCAAATTGAAGGGGGGCGATCATTTTTATAGGTCTCTTCTACGATCCTCAAATTTTCATTTGCATTCATTTCTGCCGCATGAAGAACAGTTATATAACCATATGATTTAGCTTTTTTAAAAGACCTATTTAACCTTGGTACTCCATAAAATATTTTGTTTGTCCCCTCTTTCTTGATTTTAAGAGATACTAAATAGTCAAAAACCTTCTCTTGCCAATATCTGGACCGAAAACCTTTAAATATATACTTTTGTATACCTGACAAGATCTTAAAGAACATGTTTCCAAACATAAGTACATGCTCTTGATGACCATATATATCATGATTCATAGATGTCTTTTGTCTTATGAAAACTTTTCCAAGAATTTCTTTCTTCTTACATTGCAATGCTATGTTTTCAATCTCAAGGCCTTTTCCATAGCTTTTGCCAAAATCAGCATAAAATGCGATATCTATACTTTTCATCAATCTTTTGAATCATTGTAGAGTTTTACTAAGTACCTGCCATAATCAACTTTTTCTAGATTCATGCCTAACTTTAATAATTCTTCTTTTGTTATCCAGCCATTTGAAAAAGCTATTTCTTCTAAACAAGCTATCATATAGCCCTGTCTTGACTGAATTGTTTCAACAAAATGTGAGGCACTAAGAAGGCTTTCATTTGTTCCCGTATCGAGCCATGCAAATCCTCTTCCTAGGACTTGAACATTTAATTTTTGTTTTTTTAGATAGCTTTCATTAATGGAAGAGATCTCATATTCTCCTCTTGGTGACTTCTTTATTTCTTTTGCAATTCTTATGACATCATTATCATAAAAATAAAGACCCGTGACTGCCAGATTTGATTTTGGATTACATGGTTTTTCTTCGATGGAAACTGGTGAGCTATTTTTATCAAGCTCAACAACTCCAAATCTTTCAGGATCTGATACCTGATATGAAAATATTGTAGCTCCAGAATTATCTTTTCCCTTTTTTAAGATATTGGAAAAACCTTGTCCAAAAAATATATTATCTCCCAAGATTAGAGCAACTTTATCATCTCCAATGAAGTTCTCTCCAATTATAAAAGCTTGGCCCAAACCTTCAGGAGATTCTTGGATCTCGTATGTAAACCTTACACCTAATGATTTACCGTTTCCGAGGAGTTTCTCATAACTTCCGATATCATCTTTAGTTGAGATTATTAGTATATCTTTTATACCGGCAAGCATTAGGACTGAAATTGGATAATAAATCATAGGCTTGTCATAAATTGGTATCAATTGTTTTGAAATACCTAATGTAATTGGATGCAGCCTAGTTCCCGAACCTCCTGCTAGTACTATACCTTTCAATTTGCAACCTCTCCTTCATAGGTTCTTATGTACCATTTGATAGTTTTATCAATTGCATCTTTGAAGCTATGTTTTGGCTCCCAGCCAAGACTTTCTTTTATTTTACTTGAGTCTATAGCATACCTTTGATCATGCCCAGGACGATCATCAACAAATTCTATGAGGTCAGAAAACTTTGAAATACTCTTATGTTTCATATTTGGACATATATTTTCGAGCATATTACAAATTAATTCAATGAGTTCTAAGTTTGTAACTTCATTATTGCCGCCTATATTATAAGTTTCACCGATATCTCCTTCGGTAATTACTTTAAAAAGAGCTTCGCAATGATCTTCAACATAAAGCCAATCTCTAATTTGTTTGCCATCTCCATAGATTGGTATATTCATTCCCTTAATTGCATTTAATACTACTGTGGGTATTAATTTTTCTCTATTTTGATAAGGTCCAAAATTATTTGAACAATTTGTTATGAGGACTGGTAACCCATAAGTTCTATACCATGCCCTTACCAAATGATCTGAAGATGCTTTTGAAGCAGAATATGGTGAACTAGGGACATATCGATTTTCCTCTGAAAATGGATCATCTGATGGTAATAAATCTCCATAAACCTCATCCGTTGATATATGATGAAATATAAAACTATCCTTGTTGAGTTTTCTAGCGGCCTCTAAAAGGTTGTAAGTACCAATTATATTTGTATCAATAAATATTTTTGAGCTGTTTATTGAATTATCAACATGACTTTCAGCTGCTAGATGCATAATCGCATCTGGGTCGAATCTTTTGAAGACTTTGTCAATACCTCTTGGGTCACTGATATCAATTTTTTCAAAAGAATATTTACTATTATTTTCTAAATCTTCTAACGAACTTTTATTTGCGGCATAAGTGAGATTATCAATATTTAAAATTTCGAAGTCTGTATTATTTAATATGTGCCTTATAAGACAAGACCCTATAAACCCATAACCTCCTGTAACAACTAACTTCTTTTTCATTCTATAACCTTAAATTAGAATCTTTTCTATCAAATATAGACTTTAGATCATAGATTACTCCATTTGGCTTGAGGAGCATTTTTATATCTTTGATTCTCATTTTTATGAATTCTTTGTGAGGAACAGCAATTAATATTGCTTCATATTTATTTTTGGAAATATTTTCTATTAATCTTATTTTGTAGTTCTTATATACTTCTTCACAATCTGCAACTGGATCATATATATCGCATTTTAAGCCTGAAGATTCAATGAAGTTATACAGATCAAATATTTTCGTGTTCCTTGTATCTGGACAATCCTCTTTAAATGTAAACCCCATTATTAAAACTTTTGATTTTTCTAATATATGATTTTTTGACAGAATCATGTCAATAAGATTTTTGCTTACATACTCAGCCATTTCATCATTTATTTGTCGACCAGCAAGAATTACTCTTGGCTCATATCCCATTTCTTGAGCTTTGAAGGTAAGATAGTATGGATCAACTCCTATGCAATGCCCTCCTACGAGACCGGGCTTAAAAGGCAAAAAGTTCCATTTCGTTTCAGCTGCTTCAAGCACTTCATACGTATCAATATCAAGCTTATTGAATATATGGCTCAACTCATTTATCAGGGCAATATTTAGATCACGCTGAGTATTTTCTATAACTTTAGCTGCCTCTGCCACTCTTATGGAGGTTGCCTTAAAGGTACCTGCAGGGATTATTGATGCATATAGTTGATCAATGAAATCAGAAGAGGCTTTATTTGAGCCAGAAGTAACTTTTAGAATATCTGTAATTTTATGATTTTTGTCGCCTGGATTTATTCTCTCGGGACTATATCCAACATAAAAATCTTTATTGATCTCTAGCTTTGAAGAATTCTCTAGAATAGGTATACAAATTTCTTCAGTTGTACCCGGATAAACCGTTGACTCATAGATAACAACATCATCTTTTTTTAGAATTCCTCCCACAGCTTTTGATGCCGAAATTAGTGGGCTTAGATCTGGTTTATTTTTTTTATCTATTGGCGTTGGGACAGTTACTATAAAAACTTGAGCAGTCTTTATTTCATCAATATTAGCCGTGAAAGACAAGAATTTGCTTTGTTTAAGTTCATCAATTCCCACCTCTTTAGTTTTGTCATCTCCTTGTTTAAGTTCTCTAATTCTTTCATGGGAAATATCGAAACCCCAGACTTGATATTTCTTTCCAAACTCAACTGCTAAAGGAAGGCCAACATAACCTAAGCCTACTACTGCTATTTTAGTATTTTCGAGATTCATTTATGTTTTTCTAGTACCTATTTCTTATGAAAAATCTTAAAAGTAAAATAAAAATAGAGAGCATCATCCCCAAGAGGCCACCAATTATAGAAAACTGAGTTCTCTTTGGGCTAGACCTTCTCTCAGGCTTAAAAGCTTTATCAATTGGCTTTAATAAATAGAAATCATCAATATTAGCAAGCATCAGTTTTCTGATCTCAGAAAACATTAACTGATTAATGCTGGATCTAAGATCTTGGTTGCTGGTTACAGAAAGTAGCTCTTCTAAATATGCAATAGATTTTTCATAATGACTCACATCTATTTCTTTAGAAATATTATTTGCCTCATTAATTATTAGATTTAAGAAAGTATAGGAAAAATCAGGTGAATAATGCTCTACGGAGATCTCAATGAGACTATTAAGTTTATTAAATGTAATTGATACATGATTATTGAAATATTCTTGAGATTCTAGGGTTGAGGGAATAGCTTGTTTAAATTTATTTGACTTTCCAATCCATTTACCAGAACTATCATCATAAATTTTTTTGTTAAATAAGGTTTTTTTGTTAATTGAGTCATAGTCATTTGCTGCAGTAAGATTTTCTTTAACCATTTCAAAAGTTAAAAGATGTTCGAGGAAGTCTCTTGAATTCAGCCTTGCTAGAAGCTCGTCAACTTTTTCAACCTTACCAGCGCCAACATCAACTCCTGCCATAGAAGCAATTCCACCTAGGGCACCAAAGCTAGATGCTATCGAATTTTCTTCCTCATTATCGACTAGCATCAATAAAGACGAAGAGGTGTATTTATTTGGTAATAATAATGAAATTGCTGCGGCAGAGGCCAAAAAGACAAATGTAAACAAAAGTATTAATATTTTTCCTTTCCAGATAACATTAAATAGACTTGTTAAGCCAAGCTGGTCTTCATCTTTAGGCCGCTCAATATTCATAATCAAATTTTAAACTAAAAATCTTAATTGTGGATTATATAGCATCCTAGCTATAATCATTGCCTTAAATTAAGAAAAAAGGATTTTAAATATGTCATCGAGGTTTGGAAAAGAGATTTGCGTATTGCTGCCTGTATACAACGAAAGCAAAGTTCTTAAAGATACTATTGAAGGATTGAAACAATACTTTGATTCAATTATTGCTGTAAATGATTGTTCGAGTGATGATTCAGAAAATATTTTAACTTCTCTTGATGTATTGTGTATAAATCATCCCATCAATTTAGGGCAAGGTGCAGCTATTGATACTGGTTTTAAATTTATACAAAAGAAGGGGGAAGCAAAAGCTGTAATTACATTTGATGCCGATGGTCAACATAGACCTATTGATGCCTATAATCTTGCGAGGGAGATAATAACTTGCGATGAGGAAATAATATTTGGGAGTCGTTTTCTTACATCTGAAACAAAAATACCCTTTTTTAAAGAAAGAATTCTGAGACTTGCAATCTTCATGACAAAAAGATTTTTGGATCTGCAAATTACAGATACTCACAATGGTCTCAAAGCTTATAAGATTGATGCAATAAAAAAAATCAGAATTGACAACTATCGCTATGCATTTGAAAGCGAGATTTTATTTGAAGTTGCTAAGAAAAATATCTCATACAAAGAGTTTCCAGTTCAAATATCTTATACACCCTATTCAAAGTCAAAAGGTCAATCTATTTTTAATGCCCTTGTTATTTTTGAAGACATAATTTTTATGATCTTCAATAGAAAGTAATCTTAGCTTTTTGTTAAACACCATATATACTAAACATATAATGTCGCTAAAAATTTTACTAGCTTTATTCTTTTTGATCACTTTCATTTATTTTATATTTAGGCCATTCAATAGCAATTACGCAAAGTTGTTACTTTTGGTTGGTAGTTTTTTTGGTGCAATATTTTCATACAATACAAAATTAATAGCATCTATATCTGGCTCACTAGGTCTCGAAAAAACTATGGATCTTGTGGTATATATTTTTGGAGTTCTTACATTTTTATTTACTATCTTTGTTTTAGATAAGTTTAAAAAAATAGATGACACTCTTAATAAAATTGCAAAATCAAAGACATATATATCAAAGAAATAAATACTTTAAAGCTTTGAATATTCTCTTTTATAAAAGATATATAGGAATCCAAATATGATAATTGGTATTATAGGCAGAAGATACCTCATATGAGATACACCAAATAGGCTAGAAATTGAATATAAGCCAAGAACTAGAATTAAAGGATTGTATTTCTTGGAAAACCTAAAAATCCCATATATTCCAAAACAATGAAAGAAAAGTAAAAATGCCATGGCAATAAGTTGAATAATCTTAAAGGTATCTAAATAAAGAAAAATTTCCGGATATCCTTCAAGTGCAAATTTTTCTCTTAGAGACATCAAACTAAGAATATTCCAGAATAATGGATAATCTATCGAACTAAACTGTTTTACATACCCTGAATAAAAAATCAATGAAAAGAAAGATGATGCAAATAATAGAATATTAAAAAAATTGAACTTTCTTTCCAGAATATTTCTCAGTATTAAAAAAAATGCTAGCCCAAAAAAAACTGGTATAAGTTGAGATCTCAAATGCATAAGCATAAAAGAACAAATCAAGAAAAAGAAATCAATATTTTTATTTCTATATATATAGTAAAAGCAAAGAAATATCCCTATAGATCCAAATAGGTCTGAAAAAAACCTTGAGGAATAAATAGCAAGGTATGGATGGAAGATCAATATTATCAAGAAAAGGATTTTCCCTTTGTCTGTAATATTTTTTTCGAGTAATAGGAAGTATCCACATGCCAATGCTGAACTAATTATAATTGCTGAGATTACAAAAAGAGGATTATATATATCTTGCACCTGAGCAATTCCAAAATTACAAAGAAGATAAGTGTAAAGAATGCTGGTGCCTCTCTGAGAACATTCTGCATAAGCAAC
>MDSZ01070147.1_pt1 | contig 13029 bp, 5 predicted proteins | sample 811201 | NCBI WGS metagenome assembly MDSZ01 (sample SAMN05326647, study PRJNA326480) | marine metagenome | isolation source: seawater | place: Indian Ocean: North | collected 2010
AAAAAAAAAAAAAAAAAAAAAAACTACTCGAAGAAGACGAGACTCAAAAAAAAATTCCTCGTCAAAGAACACGCACGGACACGCTTTGCGCTTTATGGTGGTCGAAGTCGAGATGGAAGAAACGAGGAGGAGGACGGTCCCCGACGCGAAAACGATGTTCTCGCTGTGCAACGACGGACGGATCAAAGAGACGCTGAAGGAGACCTTCGATTGGAAGGCGTACGAACGCGGACGTTTAGTGTCGCCGACGGATTGCAACTTGATCGTGAAGTACGAGGAGACGTCGAGAGGAGACGGTGGAGACGGCGCGAGCAGCTCGTCGCCGTCGCTTAAAACGCAACAGTTGATGGAATCATCGGACGGGAAGTTAATCGCGAACGCGTTCTTGGACGTCTTTCGAAACGTTTCGAGACGAGAGGCGGTGGAGAGAGCGCTGGCGAACGTGTGCAAGATGCTCGGCGACCCTCAACTGGCGAAAGTCTCGAGCGAGTATTTCTTGCCAGAGATTAACAAGACGGTGACGTTATCGAACATAGACGCGTATAAGGCGTTGACGAGGTTGATGGTAAACGCGAAGAACGGATGGTTCGTGAGAGAGAAGGCGAGTTTTATATTGGGCGTTCTGTTGAGTAAGAGCGAAAGTTTACGGAACGAATCTTTTCTTAGCGGCGAAGAAGAGGAAGAAGAAGGGGAAGAGCAACGTTGCTCGGAAGAGATGCAAACCGCTAGGATAGTGGCGAGGTGGTCGATAGATTTACTTGGCGGCGGCGACGGAAGTTTAGCTGATACTACTTTTATTAGCGGCGATGGCGTGGGAGGGACGATGACGATACAAGGCGGAGGAAGAGACGAAAACCAAGAACACAACGAAGATAGAGTCATTCCAACCGCCATTCACGCCTTAGCGTCGGTTTTACAGCACAGGAAAACGAGACCGTTAGTGCGAAACTTAGGAGCGTATAAATTAATCGCGCCTTTATTGGACTCAGAAAAGGTTAACCCGAACTGCCGCGTGCAAGTATTATACGAGGCAGCGTTGTGCGCGTGGTTGCTTTCGTTCGACGCAAAGGCGAGAAAACAGGCTTTAAAAGTAGATAACGCTATCGTGGTGCGAAACTTAATCAAGGTGGCGAAAACCGCGACGAAAGAAAAAGTCGTTCGCGTCGCTATCATGGCATTGAAGAATATACTCATCGGTTCGGCGGATAGTGGTACCGACGACGCGAAGAAAGCCTCGACTACGTCTTCGACCGTCGGCGAGGAAGCGGAACAAAATAGCAACAAAGAAAACGTCGCCGCTCATGGCAAACGAGACGAAAATGACGAAAAAGACGACGAGCTCGGCCCGATTGCGGAAACCTGCATCGAACGAGAATCCCTCCAAAAAGTTTGCGAAAACCTCTCCCACCGAGGTTTCGAAGACGCCGAGCTCCTGGACAACTTAGAACAACTCGCGAAGGGCTTAGCCAAACGTCGCGTCATCGCTTCATCCTGGGAACGCTACCATACCGAAGTCAGAAGTGGTTCATTAGATTGGTCTCCGTCACACACCGACGAAGGGTTCTGGCGAAACGAGTGCTCAAAACTCACCGACAACAACTGTTTCGTTTTGAGAAACTTAATCGCCATGATGTCCAGCCGAGACGTCGATGCGCGCACTTTAGCCGTTGCCTGTCACGACGTCGGCGAATTCGCCACGCACTACCCAGCCGGGAGATTTTTAGCCTGTGATTTAGGCGCCAAAACAGCCGCGATGGCGTTGATGGTTCACGAGGACGAAGAAGTCAAAGCGAAGAGTTTAGTGTGCGTCCAGAAATTGCTCGTAGCTAATTGGAAATTTATTAGCGGCGATAACTGATACGCGGCGCAAGGGTCATTTTTACTACCACGTATTAGAGACACATAATGCTCCAAGTCCTTTTTCTTTCTCGGGACATCACGATTTTGACTCTCTTGTTTTTCTGCGAGTAAGTGTCATTCTCCTCAACAACCTTCACTTTTTGTCTCTCCTTAAAAGTCTCTCTCTCTCTCTCTCTCTCTTTCTCTCCGTTCTTCGCCCTCCTCGCGTACCACAACAGCGCGTGGGTGGGTGTGCGCGTGAGAGAGAGAGAGAGAGAGAGAGCGCAAACATGTCAACTTCTTCTCCGAAACCTCGCGAGCAAAAAGAAAACGAAGAAGAATCAGAAGTGAAAATTAAGAGCGAATTCCGAAGCGTCTTTTATTCAACGTCAAAAGATATCTCGGACGTGTGCGGACCAAGAGTACGATTTACGTGCATAGATTGCAATGAAAAGGTGGTTGTGTTAGGTGCGAACACCGGGAGCGTGTATTGTTTCGCAAGAACGTACGCTGAGAAGAAGAGAGTTGAGAATGTTGTTGAGAAGGAAGATGGAAGAATCAAAGACAAAAAGAATTCTACGAATTTTTCTTCAATCGAAGAAGGCCGATTACGATTCCTCGCCGTGATTTCTCCTCAATCGATTAAACGAACAGATGCACAAACTGGGCGAAGGATGGTGACATCGCAAGTCATACAGAAAGTAAAACTGAGTCCAGATGGAAACATGGCGGCGATCGCGTATGCGAGTGGGGTGTTGCACGTGATTTCGTTTAAAAGCGGCAGTAGTAACAGTAGTGGTAGTAGTAGTAGTGGCATTAACACACCGCCGGCTGGAAGAACCATTGCTTTACTGAGAAAAGCGCACGCGAGTCAGATTATAACAGTTTTGAGGTGGTCGAACGATGGGAATATCGTGTATTGCGGGGACGACGCCGGGATGGTGACTTTGACGGACGTATCAGCGTTTACAAAGTATTTCAAAACCGGGGACGGGAAGGATGTTTTGAAGAAGAAGGTTGACGCAGTCATGGTAACATCAGTGACAACGGGTAGCACTGGTGGTAGTAGTAGTAGTACTAATAATAATAATAATAATAAAAGCGATGGTGGTAGTAAAAGCAACAGCAACAGCGTCGGACAACAACAAGAGTCTCAGCTTCTTGAGTTTGAACCAGTTTTCTGCGCGAAGTTTGTGAAATGCGATTCACTTCTTCCAGGCATGGAGGATGCCGCAGAGGCGTGTTATCAAATTGAGTGTTCTAAATCAAATAAATCTACCTTGCTTTCCTCGCGCTCGAAAGCGAGCGTGTTAGCGGTTAATTCTGGAGAACAAGAGATGATTGGAACGAAACCTAGAGACGGTTTTTTTGGCGCGTGCTTTCACGAGATGTGCAAATTTGCGATTGGCATTGAGGATCAACAAGAAGAAGGCGTACAAGGGAAAAAGTCAGAGTGGGCACTTTGTGCGCGACCGGGACGACGGTTATGGATCACAACCGTTGAAGTCGATGAAGATGATAAAGCAGTTCCAAAAGTTGACGTCGTCGCAACTTTACGTCCGGATCTTCCGTGGCCAACGACGCCAACCATCCTGGGCTATCCCGAAAATTGCTTCGAGTTTAAGACGAATCCAGAGAGAATAAAACGCATGCAAAAACGATTCGAGTTTGGCACGTTGATGCCTTTTGGTGACGATGGCAGAATGTGTTTATCCGTGGCACAAAAATCAGTCGCAATCGTAGACATTGCGCGCGCAACGGTTACGGAGTGGTTTCCTTTGCGCGAAGCGGAAACGATCGCTCACGGGAATTTCGCGTCCGGATTTTCAGATTTTGCAGTTTTCGGACGATTTGTGTTTTTTCTCACGAAAGCAGCGGCAGAGTCTACGAACGAGACAGAGTCGAGCGCCACGAACGTTGGTTCTATCGTCTGGTGCCTCGAGGTCTCGAGTGATGAAGATGTGAAGAAGAAAAAAGAAGTTCGTGAATTATGTAAAGCGGACACGAACGAGCAACCAATACCTTCTTCGTCGTCGTCTGTTGTCGTCTCTAGCAATGCACACGCGGCAAATACCGAAGAGAAAGCGGCAATTGTCGCGAAATTAGCAAAGGAAGTAAAACCGAAACCGCCGTCAAAATTGGAGCTTTTGAAACAGCGCACTTCAGAAGCAAACTCAGATTCCGAGGAGATGTTATGCGACGAGGAAATATACCCGAAAATATCCAATGCGAGCGATGTGAACGCGATATTTTTTTACAATCCAAACGGAAAATCGCGAAATCGCGGAGCGGAAGATGAGAAAATATGTGCCAAAGCCATTGTCTCAGGATTGCTGGACAGCGAATTCAACGGCTTCTCAGAGGACCCAGAATTGACTGAACTGCTCAAGAGTTTAGACTTACTCGGCTTAGACTCGATGCGAAACTACGATCGACAGATAGAAAAGTCTCGCGCTTCGACTGGACATGCGGCGGCGGCAATGGCAATGCACGAACAGAATCTTCTCGCCGAGAAAAATGGAGGAGGCAACAAAAGAGACGACGACGATTCGAGGAAACCGCCTTCTTCTTCTATAAGTGGAAGTGCAAACTCAAAATCTCCAATCCGTCGCTTAAAAGAAAACCATCAAGAACCACCGGAAACTCCTCGCACGCCGAAAACGACCGACGAAGTTCTCACCACCCACGAAATCTTAAACGTCTCGCGCGAGTGTTGCGATCCTTCCTCCACGCGACAAGACGTGACTTTAGCGTTACAATCCGTCCCTTTGGTTGCCGCAAAAACTATCGTCATCGAGTCCTCCCGCGCGTTGTTCGTCCGTCTCATTCAAGACGTCTTCTCGGACGATGAAAACATCAAAGCGCTTTCAAAATCCTTGGACAATTTGGCTCTCTCTGCCGGTGAAATTCTCGGCGCCGACGCCACGTTGCGATGCTTGAAAGTCGCGTGTGAAGACCCAGACGTCAGAGACCACGCCGAGACGAGCGCGTTGGAAACCCCATCTGGGGCCATGTTATCCGACGTCGTCACCAACATCACTTTGGCGTTGATCACCGAACACAGAAATAGAATAGCTAGACGTTAAGAATAGCTCGTTATTGTATCATATTCAATATATAGGAAAAAAACGTGTGAAAAAAATTGAGAGAGAGAGAGAGTCCATCGCGATCGCGATCGATTGTAACGCATTTTTTATTTTTAGCTCTTTTTTTTTCCGCATCTCTCTCTTCTTCTTCTTCAAAAGTTCATGCACCCTTTACGCGCGGTGACGGTTGAAACGCTCACGCGAGGGGAAGGAGAGGACAATACAAATGCCGTTACGACGAAGCATCCATCGTCGTCTCGATCGCAGAGAAGATCGGTGACTTTCGCCGACGCGTCCACGCGAGTGAGCGAAAAAGACCGATTGCATGTGATGACCCCCCCGTTTGGGCGAGAAGAAGAAGAAAAAACCGTTGACGAGGAAAACAACAACCGCGCTATCAACGGCTTGTCTTCATTTACGAAAAGAGCTTTGGGTTCACGCCTGTCTGTGATGGAGACGACGACTGGAGAAGGAGTAGAAGGAGGCATGAGGAGGCGCATATCCTCAAAACTAGATTTTTCTCCAGAAGAAGAGGACCACGAACGAGATCAAAATCAAAAGCTTTCCTCGTCATCGACGTATTATTCCGAATCGTACTCTTCTTGTTGGCGCATATTTCGGAGACAGGGGAAAGTAGTGAGTCGCAAGATCTTAGATAACAAATCTATGTCGATATTTATGACCTTAGCGACTATTTGGGCGTTGTTTGGCGACGACGTGCGAGTGTTGGCGTTTCCGATGGAGTACGACGAGATTTTCGTTGGCGTAGCGATCGCGTTGATTGTCTTGTTCGCACTGGAGATAATAATGTCGTGCTTTGCTAAAGGGAGGAAGTATGTCTTCGGCTTTTACTTTTGGTTGGACATCATCGCGTGTTTGTCTTTGTTTATGGATGTGCCCGAGTTTATGGCGTTCATCGGTATGGATCCATGTGAAGGGACGGATTCGTACGGCACCGGGTTGGAGGGCGAAGAGTATGACGAGAGGTACGGGACGAAATCGGAGAATTCTGGAGATATTGCCCGAGCGGGGAGAGCATCGAGAGCGGGAACAAGAGCGGGAAGACTCGTTCGCGTCGTTCGATTGATTCGAGTCGTGAAGTTGTACTCTTCTTTGCAACAGAAGAAGAACGCAAAAGAGCAAAAGGAACGACGCGCTTCAATCGCTCGAAGTTCTATGATTTCATCGTCATCATTATCAATCCATAATCGAGACATGAAAGAAGAAATGTTGCAAGTGCGTAAATCTTCTTTACAATCGTTAGAGTCCGTGAACTCCTCAGCCTCTGGAAATAGTGCGAAAGGAAGCAACGGTGAATTCGAGACGCCGCTGGTGAAGAAGAAGAACTCGCTGACGCAAGCGGAAGAGTTTGACGACCGGTCTGACGATGATTTAGAACAATCGAGAGTCGGAGAGCGACTTTCTGAGCTCTCTACGATACGCGTGATTGTCGGTGTTTTGTTGATGTTATTCACGATGCCAATATTTATGGCTGATTTCTTCGATGTCGGCGAAACGAACACTCTAATCGACGGAGGCTTGAAAATTGTCCACGACTCGGCGCGATTTGATCCCAACGATGACCAAGCGAGACTCGGATTTTTTCAAGCTCTTAATCGATATTATGAAGACACGGACGAAAACATGTATCGTTTAGTTATCAATGGCACCTCGTACGAGCAGAACGGGAACTTTTCAAACTCCATCGGAGCCGTGAATGACGACCCGTTGTCGTATTTATTTTTAAATCTTTCTGGCATCCAGTATCCAAAACTTAGATGCGAGGCGTTTGAGTTCGCCATGTACTCTGGAGACGGCGAAAACCAACAATACGATAAACTCTCCTTCGCCTTCTTTGACGTTTCAAAAATTTACAAGTTGCAGTCCGTGCTGAACATCGCGAAAACAATTTTCGTGTGTATCGTCTTGCTCGTAGGCGCTCTCTTGTTCTCGAAAGATGCCAATGAGTTAGTCTTACGACCAATCGAACGAATGGTTTTAAAAGTTCAAGCCATGGCAGCGAATCCGCTGACAAAGTTTTCCATTCGGCCACACGATAAAGAGTTAGAATCCGAAGGCGAGCAGCTGGAAACGAGAATGCTCGAAAATAGCATCGCGCGAATTTGTTCGTTATTGTCGGTCGGTTTTGGCGAAGCCGGGACGGAAATCATCGCTGAAAATATGAAGAGAAGTGGCGAGATTAATCCGATGATTCCTGGACGCAAAGTCGTCGCTATTTTCGGCTTTTGCGACATTCGCCAATTCACAGACTCTACGGAGGTATTACAAGAAGAAGTTATGGAATACGTAAATACGATCGGTAAAATTGTGCACATGGAGGCACACTTATATGGCGGCAGCGCGAACAAAAATATCGGCGATGCGTTTCTACTCGTTTGGAAATTTCCCCCGAACATTACAAAGCGAGACGTTGACTTAGCGAGTGAAGGACTATTGAAGGATGAAGAGAAACTCTTGCTCTTGGAGCAAATTGCTGATGGTGCTCTAGTGAGCTTCTTAGCCGTCATGGCCGGTTTAAGACGAAGCGCGAAACTGTCCTCGTATAAATCGAACAAAAAGTTGAATAAACGCATGCCAAATTTTCAAACGCAAATGGGTTTCGGATTACACGTCGGATGGGCCATTGAAGGCGCAATTGGCTCGGAATACAAAGTCGATGCGAGTTATTTATCACCCAACGTAAACATTTCCGCGCGTTTAGAGGCGGCAACGAAACAATTTGAAACGCCTTTGTTGTTCACTGGTCAGTTTGCAAATATTTTATCTGAGAGCACGAGAACAAAGTGCCGACAAATAGACCACGTGACGCTGAAAGGATCGGAGCAGCCGTTGAGATTATACACGTGCGACGTAGATATAGAGGCTATTCCTATGCCAACGCAAGAAGAGATTTTATCGGGCCGCACATACGAAGACGAAACGAATTCGTTACAACTGTACGAGAATCCATTCTTGGAACATCCTGACATCGCACTCATGCGAAAACGCGTTTCAGAAGAGTTTCTGAACGATTTCCACAGAGCCTTTCAAAAATACGAACGGGGCGAGTGGAACGAAGCGAGAACATTACTACATAAAACGAGAAAGAGAGTTTCGTACAACGGAGAAGAGATTGAAGATGGACCGACGAAGAGTTTATTAGCCGTCATGGAACGAACAAACTATCGAGCGCCAAGTAATTGGAACGGTTTCCGCGTGCTCACGGAAAAATAATGAGAGTGAGGTCATATTTATTACGACAGCGTGTGTAAATGTACCTACCATACCAATGGTGGTACATTTATTTATATTTATATTCGTCATCATCACATTACATTTTGATGATATTTTTGCGCTACTATGGTCGCTATTTTCGCTATTGTTTACTATTTTGCATAATTGACGAAGGAGGACATGAACACGCTTTCGTCCAAATTAAGTGTCGAATGCCACCATTTATCGGGAAAATATATACCTTCGTTCTCGTTAACGATGCACGTTAACACTTTCTTCTCGTTTCCATACTTATCCACTTCAACGCTATTATCATTTTTCTTACCCATTTTTATATTCTTCTTAAACTTTGCTTTATTCCCGTTGGCTTTAAATCTCATCGCGGCTCTCGCGGCGGTTTCGTTGCCGTTAAACACTGGTTCGAAAATCGGCGGCGAAAGAAACCATTTTTTCCTCCCGTAGATACTCTCCGACCATCCAGGGCCGTGTATGTGATATGGCACTCCGGACAAAGGCCCTCCAATTCCATACGAATACGCCACGGAAGCACTTTCAGGTACATATTTCTTCCCGATCAAAGACGCTCTTTTAAACGCCGGGAAGAAATCGCCAAACGCTTCGTGGTCGTTATCACCGAACCAATACCATATTTTATCTGCTTTCTGGTTGCTTTTGATCGGTTTTAAATACTTTCCTCGAGAATCGATGTAGTGTTTCAATTTCACCTCTTTCTTGTCGTAACTAAACGTGTTCGCGGAGGATAAAACAATCACCTTCTCGCCGTGCGATTTCTGTAAATTTTCTTTCGAACTCAACACCTTTTGAAAGTGCTTCCACTCTGCTGCTGCCTCCTCCTCGTTCTCGATGAACCTCACGACGACTGGTTTCTGATCTCGATACTCTCGATTGAACCTCTCCAAAGAGAGCGCATCGATCCAAAACCTATCGACCGTGCACTCTTCTCGACTCTTTTCTTCGTGAGCCGGCGTTGAATATCTTTTCCACCCGCCGTCGCGAACATTACTTCCTTCTCCTTCTCCTTCTTCTTGAACAAAAAACGCGTCTCTCTCTTGGTGCTCCAACCGCCACACGAGGAGGATTAAAAACACCGTCAGAACGCTCGAAAGTGCGCGCCCGCGTCTCTTCCCTCGCCTCGTCTCCTCGCGCTCGCGTTTCGCGTGCTTGTCGTCGTCGTCGTCGTCGTCGTCGTCGTCCATTGCTCCTTTTTAATGGTGGTAAAATGGGTGCATAAATATGGGATTTTTTGACAAACCTCCAAACAAAAACGAGCGTGCAAAACGCTGTACGTCGCGAAGAGAAGATTTATGCGGTCGAAAGCGCTCCTCTGTGCCTTCCTCGCGTTGTCATCGTCGTGCTTGACGGCGCTTTTCGCGCTTCCAACGGGGGAGACGATGACGGATGCGACGACGACATCGTCGTCGGCGGCGGCGGCGGGACCAACGACTTTTACTTCGGCATATTCCCGACCGGGATACGCGTCAGACGCGGTGGCGCTGAAGGCATCTCGTCGAGCGGGGCGAACAAAACGTCGCAGACGACGATTATCCGAAGACGAGGACGAAGAGAAAAAACCTATGCACGTGCACGTGTCGATAAGCGGAGACGACGAAGTCACGGTCGTGTGGAGCACGAGAGTGCCTTTAGGACAAGAACACCACACAGATGCGGTGAAATACGAATGCACGAACTCTGACAACCTCGAGAACACGAGCGATGTGATCGACAAAGTTGTCTCCTCGAAAACACACCCATGGCATTTAGGTGAAATCTTCGAATCGTCGTCGTACACGCAGCAAATGTGCATGGCATCGGCGACGAGTTTAACCGCGCCGGTTATGGGCGGGCCGAAAACGCCGGTGTCGCCGGATGTTTTAGCGAAGCTCGCGAATACGTCGAGTTGGGCGGACGCGGACGCGTCGAATTACAAGATCGTTAATAACTTCACAGATGTTGTGCCGGACGAGTGGTTTACGATGACAAAGCCACCGGACAAGACGGTGTGTTTGGGTTACTCGAACGCCAACGGCGGGTGGTATAGGAGTCCGTATATACACAAAGCGAAGATTAGAGATGTACACAGGGAAAGAGGGTTTGATGCGTGCGTGTATCTGTTACCGCACGACGTGGATGGAGATGGGAAGGAGATATACAGATTGTTTAAGAAACGCGGGAGTTATAGCAACGAAGAAACAATAATATCTGTCATGGGAGACACTGGACAAACTGAAGTGACGAAGAAGGTGTTTGAGCACGTGAAAGATGTTGTGAAACCGCACGCGGTGATTCATACCGGCGATGTATCGTACGCCGATGGTTTTGCACCCAGATGGGATTCATTCTCAGAAATATCGGAAGCGCTTTTTAGTTCAGTTCCTGTCGTCATTGCGAGTGGGAATCACGACGTCATGAATAACGGCGCAGAATACACGGCTTTCGAGAAACGATACGAGACGCCATGGAGACGAAGTGGCTCGTATTCCAAGAATTTCTGGTCCTTCAACATCGGAAAAGCGCATGTTGTGCACATAGATTCGTACTCTTCAGTGTCCACGCAAATGTTCGATGGTGCCATCGCGGATACGTTTCAAACGTGGCTGGAGAACGATCTAGAACGGGTGAACAGAAAACAGACGCCTTGGATTATCGCCGTGTTTCATGCGCCATGGTATAATTCCAACTCCAAGCATTATAAAGAAAACGAACCGCAACGACGGAAATACGAACTGATTTTATATAAATTTGGCGTCGATGTTGCCGTAAATGGGCACGTGCACAGTTACGAGCGTTCACATCCAGTGTATGGAAATCAGCGTGACCCGTGCGGCACAACACATATAGTAGTTGGTGACGGAGGAAACTATGAAGGACCATACGGTGCAACCTGGATGACTCCGCAACCGTCTTGGTCGGCATTTCGCGAAGGATCCTTTGGCGCAGGTTCTTTAACTGTACACAATGATACGCACATGACTTGGAAATGGGAAAGAAACGCGTGCGTTCATCAAGATGGCACCACAGATTTGAATCAAACGTATTGGTCGATGCGCGATGGCGAGTCGGCTTCGAGTTGCCAAACAGATGAAGATAAGAGCGCGAACGCTTTGGTAGCTGTTGATACGTACGTGTTCGTTAAGAATGAAAATGAGTGCGCGAACAGGAAGATGGGAACCGGCAGTGGTGGTGAAAAGTTAACGTTTACTGAGGTTGAGGACGAAGGAATCGCATCAAACAGTAGTGACCCTCATATATATCAGATCCAAACGCTCAAGGTAGCGCTCGTCTTATCTCTCATGTGTTTAGGAGGCACGTGCTACGCGCTATGGAAAACTTTGCAAGCGTTAAAGCGCGCCAAATTTGCGGTCGGTGTACACGCCGTGCACATGGACAACGACAGAATACGCGTAGACGAAGATGAAGACGAAAATGGAGTAGAACTGAATGTTAGCAATTCGTTCCACGCAGCTCAAGACGACGAAGGCGACGAAATGCTTCTCTTCGCCGGCACCGGGCAAAATCGAATTGTGAGTAGTTCGAATGTGAATATCTAATATTAGTAATATTATTAGCGGTATCTAGATAACAATCATATAGTGATATACTTAACAACATACATATACAGACTAGTAATAGTCATCTCCCCAATCTTCGACGACGTCTCTTTGTTTTCTACGGTTTTGTTTGCCATATCCTCCTCTTCCTTCACGGCGTCTTCCTCCATAAAAGCCTTCCTTTTCCGCTTGTCTATTCCTCGCGTCTCGGTGTCTTTGATTCCTCGCCCCGTCTCTTTTCTCCTTGAACCATTTCACAATCTTACTCGCCGGTAATTTCGTCGCGTCTCTGATCCCTTGAATCGTCATATCATCGGGGTAATGATTCCCAGTTTCCCATATTTTCTCCAACGTCGCGATGTTTGAAGCGCCCAGTCTCGTTTTCTTGAATCCTTTATACGCCGGCATCCCACCTGAACCCCCTTTCTTCCCTTTCACCGGCGCTTTCACGTCGTGCAGTTTGTCTCTTCTCACCGTCTCTTTTGCTCTGTTTGATAATAACCCGACGACTTCATCGTCCTCTCCTTCGTCAACATCGTCGCCTCGAAATTGTTCCTGTGGATACTTCTTTGCCAACTCTTTTTGTCGATGTTGGTTTTGCTTCATCCATGCCGTCACATCTCGTCTCTCCAATCCTAAATCGTTCGCTAAATCGTTTAGTTTAAACGTTCTCCGACCCCCGGCTAAAGCTCGTTCCAACGTCGCCACCTTGTGCGGTGGGATTACGATTTTGTTTCTCGCTTTGTCCGCAATCACGGCGGCTTCTCTATCGAACTGTTCGAGTAAGTCGGACCATTTCTCCTCTTCCTCGTCTGCGCTGTCGTTTACATCGTCGTCGTCGTCGTCGTCGTCGCGAGACAAAGCAAAATGTCGTCGAGATAACGGTCGGTGGCATCTCTCTGGGTGTCGACTTCTCCACGCCGCCGCTGGTCTCGCGCGCCTGAAGGACGGCGAGAAGGACGAAGACGGCGACGGCGACAACGAGAACATCCAGCACGATCCTCTCCACGGCGCCATGATCCTCTCTCCGTCTCTCTCTCTCTCTCTTTGCGCGCGTCTCTCTTTCCCTTCTTTTGCAAGAGTTCACAGCCCCTCTTTCAGAATTCTATTTAGGGTGTGGGTCTCCAGAGAGGGCTTGATCCATATTCGCGGGTCTTTTTTCTGCGACGACGAGGACGACAAGAAGCCGCCGCGACGGACTAGGTTCCCCTCTCTCTGGACACAACGCGCGGCGTTTTTGAGAGCGCGACTATTACTATTGACGTGCTCGTTTGATAAATGTGTATCGTCTCGTACTGATA
>MDSZ01102255.1_pt1 | contig 13029 bp, 9 predicted proteins | sample 811201 | NCBI WGS metagenome assembly MDSZ01 (sample SAMN05326647, study PRJNA326480) | marine metagenome | isolation source: seawater | place: Indian Ocean: North | collected 2010
ACTTGCAAACATCGATGCAAATGCAATGCAACTTTCTGCATCTGTAATTGTTGATGGATTAGGGCGCGCTGGTAAAAGAGGTTCCGGTGGCGGATCTGTGAGCGGGCAAATTATTGTTGACTCTGGTGTCAACGAAGATTCTAGGTGGATTATACAACCTAAGCTTGAAACGCCAATGCTTAACTTCAATCACATCACAGCAGAGGCTGGTTTGTTATCTGTACCGGTTTACGGCTCAGAATCAGTGCCACGCGGAATGTGGCATCAATACGGAAGAATACCTGAGAGACGAGATGGGGTATTCTTGGAGGTTGGACCGATTCCTAAGAATTACCAGACTCAAGTTATGAACAAGGCAAACAATGAAGTCATGAGAGACCTTTCTTCTTTCTTAGGTTTCAATGGAGTATCGACAAAACTTGGAAAGATTGCAAAGAAAAAAGAGATTTCCGAAGCAGTTGTTGCTGTACCATTTGTAAAAGAAAATGGAAGAAGAAAGTTTTTTAAATTAGATGAACAAAAAATTAGATCATATAAAAATGGCAACGTAGAATCACTGACGCAAGGAGCGGCAGAATCTCAAATTGGAAGATCAGTTCTATTGCAGTTAAGAAAAATGGAAAAATTTGTTATGCCACCGTCTTTTGACTTCTTAAAGTTCGGTGGAATTGATCCGATCGCGATGTACATCTTTGAGTTTAAGCACACGCTCAATCAACAAGACCTTGCTGACATTTGGCAAAACTTACCTCCAACAATTGGAGAGACAATGGAAGAAGCCGAAGTTGCAATCACACACCCTCTTTTGAAAAAAGAGCTTCTAGGGTCCGGAGGCGAAGCAGGGAACGATTCAATCGATCTTCCAAACCGATTGCAGTGGATGGTATTTAAAGTCAAACAAAGAGCTAGTTCAAACTATTTTAAGAAAGTTGTAAAATCAAACTTCGATCTTAACACGGATCCAGAATCAGCAACAGCAGATGTGGATGAGTTTGGATCTACTTCAGACTTTCAATTTAACTGGCCTTATGACTATTTCTCTCTTATTGAGATGGCGAAGATTGATGCTGAAGTTGAAATTGGAAACGCTGACTTCTCTAATTATACAGATAACATTCCGGAATGGAGTGCTGTAACAGCCGACCCTACAGCATGGGTTGCACAAAATGCAGATCCGTCAGATGCAACGTTTGAAATTGACATGGGTGCAGCTGCAGAACTTGACGACATTTTGGAACAAGAAGCTTTTGAAGAACAGGCAGAAGAGTACGTGGAAGCTACTGAGCAGTTCAATGAAAATCAAGAAGCATTAGCTAAGACTGTAGAGGAGCAACAAGAAGGCGCGCAGCTTGCTGCGGAAATAGAAATGCAAGTCGTCGATCAAGCCGCAGCCCAAGCTGCTCAATTGATGGATGTCGTCCGAGAAGCAGGTGGTGCTCCAGCATCAGGATTGGTAGGGAACTATGCCAATGCACTAGCCAGCGGACCAGCAGCATTCTTTAACACTTTCGTTGGTGGATCTGGACCATTCATGCCAATCGATCAAGAAGAATTTAGCTTTGATCTTATGGGCAACCCAACAGAGCAAATGACCGGCATGCTCAATCAAGGACCTCCAGCAGAAGAATTTGGTCAAGGTGGTGGCCCATCTCTTAATGCTTCATACCAAGTCGCTGGTTCTGCTGGTGGTACTAGTGGCGCAGGCCTAGGTGGAGATTCTTTGGGTGGGACCCCACTATACGATGCCTCAACTCAACTAGTAACGAGCTACGGTCTAAACTCGAATGCCGGTATGGGCTCATTCTTTTCACTTTTCTAAGGAGGTAGAACACAATGACATTTTTTAATAAAAAAACAGAAGTAATGAGCGTTGAATTGACTCCTTATGGAAGATATCTTTACTCAATTGGCAAACTTAATCCAAAGTATTACGAGTTTGTCGATAATGACGTTGTGTACAGACTATCTGGCTCTGGTGAAGCCCAGGAAGATTCGCATCAAAGAATCACATCAGAAACTCCAAGATTAAAAATGGGGAGATCTCCAAGGCAAGAAGTAGAGTACCTACAGCCAATCAGCATTGAGTACCAAAGAGAAGTAGTCGAGAAAATGGACCAAAAGCAAAACTGCCTTTCTCCTCTCGGCAGATCGTCTTATTCTTCGGACAAGTATCCAAACTTTCAAGTAACTATGTTGCAAGGCTTTATCTCCAGTTCCCAGATGGTCCATCAGGTCGATTTAACAAATACGCACGGGCAACAGTCTCTAAGTGGAAGCGTTTTTATCCCACAGGTAGAAGTTGACATGTCATTCAATGCAACGTTGAAAAATGTATTGGACAACCCTATACCCGAATCAGAATTTTTTTCTCAGACTTTCTCAGACGGCAGGTATGTAGAAATCTCCTTTACAGAGCCAATTATTCATCTCAAAGAGTTTAATTCGTTTTATGAAAAAGAAAATTTTGAAATTGAAGTTTTTGAAGTTATGCAAACTGGATCACTGCGAAAACTCAAGTTTCGAAAAGAGCTTTCATACATTGTTAATGATATTTTAATTGATGGTGAAACTAGTGTAAATGAAGAAATAGATGAATCAATGATGTCTTATTCGGAGCAAGACTCATCTTTTGTTGATTATTTTTTTAGTATCACAAAAGATGAACTAATACCTGAAGAAGAATTGTGCGAGGCCGTAGATAAATTGGAAATTAATAGCAACTTTTTAGATGAAGAATTAATTTGTCCGGATCAAAGAACTGAAAGATTTGATATTTACTCTACTAAGGTTGGTCCTGATGATCTGGAGGATTGCTAATGGATTTAGAATTAATTGGAAATGAAAACTTACCAAATGTATACATTGATACAATAAGGGTAAATTCAAGCACAACAGGGAAGACTGTCTCTGTGACCTTAAGTATGTACGACCACGTTGAAGAAATTGGAAGATCTTGGTATAGAAATGACATTGACTTGAAAATCAAGCTGTGTCTGGTTCAAAACCCGACAAAGATTTCAAAATTAATTAATGGAGTAGACACTCTTTATTTAGAAGACAACTTAGAACAAATCACAAATCTTTCTAGATTAGATTTTGCTATCTCACCGTATTCCCAAACTTCTGACAAATTTTCTGTGACGATTCCTTTCAATGAAATACCAAGTGAAACAATTAATACTTTGAGTGTTTTTTGTTCATGCTATGTGGATGAGCTTGGTTTTGAGAATGATTTATTCAATCAATACTACGGCCCCTTGACAGGTGAGAAAATTTTTGCGTCTGGGCAATTATCTGTTGAATCTGGGTATTTCTACAACTCAGCGACAAATGAAGAGTATGGCGGACCTGTTCATGAGCACAACGGAGGCTTTATGGTTGGGTCTCAACACACAAACGCTCCACACTCAGGCTTGGTCTATGTTAAAGAACCTAATTATAAAATATCAGAAGTGCAAACACAAGCGCTAGCTACGCAAGTACTTCAAGATTTAGGAGACACTGTATTATGACAAAATCTCTGAGAATGACAATAGAGACGCAAACAGAGGAAAACGATGTAATCTCCGTGTGTTATCTAAACGAAAACACATTGGCACTTGACGTTTCCCCTATTGCTCGAGAAATGATAAAAAGAAATAGAGTGTTATTTGACAAGATTAACTCTTCAACCAAGATAGTAGGTGGAGCCGTCTATCGTCAAGAAATAATCAAAGAGAAGCCACACTTAAATCGACTGATGGTTCTTGTTGAAGACTCTTACGAATTTAAAGAAAAAGAGATAGCCGTACTGACATTTGAGAACAACAGCTTGCTAACTCAAGAAAGAGCAACAACAAAAAGTGGAAAAAAGTTTGACTTTGACAGAAAAAATTTAAAACAAAACTCTGGTGCAAAACAAATGTTTGACCCCAACAATCCCACGGTTGACGGTCTAAGGGACGCGACATTAGTATCTGCGGTCAGAGAGATACCTACATTTCAAAGAATGGGTGTAAAAACGTTTGTTATCACAGACAGACTAAAAAATCAAGATTCTTTGTTGGAAATTGGATACAGAATCAATTTAAAAATCGATACTTTTTTTAAAGAGTATGTCGTTGACCTAGTCTCCTTACTGAACAAGTCAACAAATTTTATTTCAAGTTACTATTCTGATGTTCTCCAGAATTATGATTACGAAAAGCTTTTGTTTAAAAAAACATTTTCATCATCAATTATGGATCAACTAATAGATCCAGGACAAACAACAATAAGGATAAATAGTAGAAAACCCAAGCAGTCAGAGTTTGGTCAAGCTGCGATTGCATTCTACAATGCTGCTCAACTGATGAGCAACAATGTAAATAAGAGTGTTTACAAAGAAATTTTTGACATCCTTTTGCCAACTCGCAAAACAAATCCGGAAAGCATTTTAAATCTTTCAAAAAGATTTTCAAATCTTTATGAGTCAATCATTAAGGCGTACGATTTAAAAAGCAATAAACTTTTTCTTTCTGGTAATAAATCAAAAATCTCAAATTCAAAAAACGAAGTTTTGACCATCGAAACAACAACTGATGAAAAACACAGAATAGAAAAAGAGCCTTTGGGTTACAATGTATTTTCTGAGAATAAAAAAGGGTTTGGCTTCTATACCGTTGCTGATTACTCATCTAGAGTGAACAATGAGCAAACCAAATTTTATCCTTCCTTGTCTTTGCAGGGAGGTAGCTTTCTAAATAATCCAGAAAGATCAGACTTTGTTAATCCACAGTCACACTCTTCATTCCTAACTCCTTCAAACTTAGTAATGGGAAGCAGAACGATAACAACGTCTAGAGGGATCATAAACATGTCCCCAGACGATGTTAGAGAGTTCCGAATGGCAAAGTCTATCCGAGCAAAAGAAATGGAAGCATCGGTATTTCCTGTCCTTGTAGGGGCAACAGGATTGTCGAACAAGTCTTTAACAAGCTTTAATCTCACAATCGCGCCACCAACTAAAACAATTTTGGTAAGAGCAACAGAAGAAACTGTGGATCCTCTCGTCGATGCAGGATTGTATCTTGGAGATGACAGTTACTTTGTGACCGATAATCCAAGACAGTTCCTAAAATTTTCAAAAACAAAAAAAGCTAAAGAGTTCAAAGAGATAACTCGAGTTGTAGCAGACATCATTCCAAAAAAACTATTGACATCTCCACAGGTTTTGACAACAGCTGCAGAGATACAGTTTGCCAACCCTCAATCTAGAATTCGCAAATTGGTAAATGAAAAGAAAATCGATTTAAAAATGATTCCGCCTCAAGTCAAGTTCATGATGACATCAAATTTTTCATCACCCGAACCTAAGATGGTGGAGGGCATACCTGTTAAAATTGACCCACTCCAGAATGCTGATACTTCTCCGATAATCCAAGAGACACAAATGAATTTATTTATGGTCAAAGGTATTGTTGGCTTTGAAAAGAATGAGATGGGCTTTTTAGACGTTTACAGGCCGATCATGACAGAAATGAATTCTGAAGCTCTGAACTCTGGTGTACCTATGATAGCAAAAGCATATCACTACGAAGTACCTACTTTAGGAATTGTAAAAGATAAATTCATGCCAACTATTTATAATAATCTAATGTTTTTAAAAGGAAGATAAAAATGAGCTCTATTAATTTGGACCAAAGCTTTCCGGATACATCCATTGATGTATCTTCAGCAAATAGAAAGTTTCAAACATCTCACATTATAAAGCAAAACGAATCTAGATCTGGTGTTTTAAATTATTTGAGAAGCATGACGGCAGAACAAATAGATGAGCAAACCTCATCACCATCACAGTTCCCTCAACCACAAGCACCTAAAGGAGCCTATTAATGTCAACTATAGTTGTAGATACAGAGAATTTTGTTAATTCTCCGTCAACTGCCCCTGATAAACTAAGAAAAGAGATAGGTAAATATTTTGGAGATGTGCTAGATAACCTAGGGCAACCTACAGCCTATGGTAAAAGTTTTAGATCTTTAACGGAAGACAAGATAAATCAGTTCTTTATTGAACCGGTTCAGCTAAATGATTACTTTTTGATTCCCAGAAAAAGATTTAACATTGCTATTAAAGGAAATGAATCTGAATTTCGTGACCAGTCTCAGTGGAGGCAATATTGTGCGTCCCAAATTAGTGTTGGCACTACATTCTTAGATCACACTTTTATGTGGCATGAGCCAAACATTGAAGGTGAGTTGATGAAAAACTTTCATGACCCCGCGTATGAAGACCTAAGTAAGCAGTACCCAACAACTCAGCTTTTAAATTATAATCTATTGTCTTATCCTTATAAGGATTTAACACCAGATCTTGCAAAAGTATCTGACATCAAAACTTTTTTTGATGAAGACAGTTATAGAGTAACAACAACCACCGAATTAGAGACTCTCTTTGGCCAATTCACAACTAGAATTGACAACTACTCTGGCTCAATTGAAGACTCTGCAAGAAAACAAAAAAACATTTTCGACCTTATAAGTGACACTAACATCACTAGTGTACCAGGTCAGTTTTCAGTTCCTATCTTTGACTCAGGTTCTTTTCCTTATTCTTACAAAATTACACTTCCTGACTTTTTTCCTAGTCAGTTAGCAACTTCGTTTAGAGCAACATTGCGAGACCATGGTAAAACAAAAAACATTTATCAATCGATCAAAAGAAAAAGTGATTTTTTTACTCGATCATTTAACTTAGATGGCGAAAACATTGATGCGTCTCTACACAATGCAACCAACATTTTATTTTCCGATCTTATGTCTAATTTTTCTGAAGGACCAGATGAAATTTTTATGCTGCGTGAAGAAGAGGTGGGGCAAAATCAAGTTGCAAATCGGTTCGTCGATCAATTGAACAGTATACAATTTGTAAGTAACCTCAGATCTTTTATAAAATCAAACATGAGAAACTATGAAGACGTGGTAATCAATCCAAAGAATTGTGCAACATTTTTTATGGGCTATAAGATTGAGAAATATCTAGATGAAGTTAGTGCTCCAATTCAAACATTCTATACGATGGATAGCGCGCTGATTGATACGCAATTAAAATATGCCAGACCTTATTCCTATTCAATCAAAGCTTTAGTGGGAATTTTAGGATCTTCTTATTCATACAGAAATTTATTTATGTCTGCCGATAGTGGAGAAATGCTTTCTGAATCTGGAGTCGCAGCGGAACAAACGCCACCAGTTTTTGCGGACGTGGTTGATGCAAAATACAAAGCTTTCTTAGAAGTCAATGTTGAACCCTCCTTTCAGATACTTGAAATTCAAGTAGGAAATCTTTCAACATGTTTTGTCGACACTCCTATCCTACCTCCTGAAGTCATGTTTTATAATGAGAAAAACAAATCATCAATTGAAATGATTTTTAGACCAAGCTTTTTTAGAGTCGAGTCTGTTTTTAGTGAAAACAATAGAGAGCTAAACAGGGAGTTGCGACTCTTCAGAGAGAGCGATAGCGCCTTTATTGATCTACTGCAAATCTCCGGAGACACACAGTTTAGTCCAATGTACTTCTCTGGCATCTATGAAGTATACAGGATGGATAAACGTCCCCAATCTAGTCTAGATTTTGTTGATAATTTCTTGACGCGCGTAGACATGTCGACAAACGTTATAATTCAAGGCAGAGAGCCGCACGAGCAACTGACGCCTCCAACAAAACCAATAGTAGGAGTCACAGAACATAGTAATCAAATTGCTCATTTTGAAGACAAAATCATCCCAAACAAAAAGTATTACTATCTATTTCGCGCAATAACATATCATGGTACGCCGTCAAATGTAACAATAACTTATGAAGCAGAACTTTTGAGAGACTCTGATGAATATAAATTGAACGTATCAGAATTTGAATATACTCAGTCTACAACCCATACGCATACAAGGAATGCAAAAAGAATTGTAAAAATTGAACCAAATTTTGAAAGACTTTTGTTCAATTATCCGGAGGGTGAAGAACCGACTCAAAACAACTGGACTTTAGACAACAACTCTTTACTAGCAGAAGGAACGACAAAGACTATAAAAGTCAGGGTCACGTCAAAACACACTGGTAAAAAAATTGACTTAAATTTAAATTTTAAAATTAGTAAAGATGATTCGTTCGCAACACCTGCACCACCACCTGGGATTTCTAGACGAATTTAGTAATAAACTTTAAAAGAATCTATTTATTTGAGAATAGGAGAAAGACAAATGGCTTTTCAAGACAACAGCGGTGACATCATTATGGATGTCGTTCTAACAGACGAAGGCAGAAGAAGACTCGCCTTGGGTAATAACAAATTTTCAATTGTTAAATTCGCACTTTCCGATGATGAAATCAATTATTCATTGTTTGAAACTGGATCATCTACAGCTTTGCAAGATCTTGCAATTCTTCAGACTCCAGTATTGGAAGCTTTTACAAACAATATGTCATCAATGAAATCTAAGTTGATTTCTCTTCCAAACCAAAACCTTCTTTATTTGCCAATTCTTCAATTAAATGAGGTGGCTAGTAGAAGTGTCAAGACACACACTGATGGAAACTTTGTTGTTTGTGTTGATCAAAACACAACAGACGATAGACCATTAAGTAGAACAAACTCAATCGCATTTGACAACAACGGCGATCCTCGCGAAGGGTTTATTCATGGTATTGCAACTGACGACAAAGGAACGTTCATTAAAATTGACGCTGGTTTAGATACAACAGACATTACAGAGATTGATGATTCACTCATTGAAACAGAATTCTCAATTGAGATTGACTCTCGTCTCGGATCTATTGTTGATAGAAATGGAAAAGTGTTTTTGTCTCCAACTGCAATTGACGATGATTACATTGCAACCTACATTGTTAGAAAGAGACCAAACTCACCATTTGTATTTACTCCTCCTCAAGAAGCACTGCTGGCATCTTCTTCGCCAATCGATGGACCAATTGCTTCTACTTTAGAATTCAAAATTAGATCATCTCAAGAATTAAGAACCTCCAATTTCTTGTTCAATAGAATTGGATCTACAACAACCTATGCTAACAGAACGCCTTCTGGTACTACTAGCACAAAAATTATTGACTCAATTGTTAGAGTTAGTGGTTTGACAACAGGCTACTCTCTAGACATTCCAGTCCGATTTGCCAAGATTTAAAGGATAGAACATGACAATTTTTAAGCCTCTTTCAACTGATGACCGAGTTTCAACAAAAACCCTATTGCACGAAGCAATTCCCATAACCGGTACAATCGTGAGTGGAACTTACTCAGATAACAACATTCAGAATTTTTCACACGGCATGTTTCAATCGGTGTATGATTATCCATACCTCAGCTCTTCAGCTAATCACATTTTCGACATTTCTGTCGGAGTATCAGCGAACAGCACCCTTTATTCTTCTGTATCATCGCAGAAGTCAAAAAAGAACAACATCTATAATCAAATGGCACAAGTCTTATCTGGGTATGATAAGGATGGAAATATACAAAGATTCGATGAAGATGGCAATCTCACAGGCGGAGATAAGATTGACAATGCTATCTTCTTGTCCTTTTCTAGATTACTAGTAAAGGATGAAATTAAAAAAGGTTCTTTTGAGCTTGAATTGGGAGTTAACGCTTCACACACCACAGCTATTTTTTCGAAAAGAATCTCAGTTAAAGACACTGACGCAGCAACATCGTACAGAGTTAACTCTCCTGCAGGGGAATATGGGATCCTGTATGTTTCTAATTCTGCTGGTGTGCCGCTAAACGGAATAAAGACTGCAAAAGAACAAGCTTGTGGGCTGATCTTTTATCAAGCAGGTGTCGCAGTTCTTAATTCTGCTCTCTTTATGGCTGGTACTGGATCAGGTCTTGGTCCACCTGCCGTCGGGTTCTTATCGGCTTCTGTATCGTTTGACGATGCATTGTTTGCAAATAGTGCACTTACCGGATCTGAAATTTCATCATCCGCGGATTCATTTAGAAGAAGAATTTACAATCTTCAATTTAACAACACAATTGAATTGAACTCTACAGTTTATTTCTGCCGTGCCAAGCACAATGAATTTAACTACAGTTCTAATCCAACTTATTTGACTGGATCTCAAATTAGAGTCAAGACAAATGCAACGGATACTCCAATTTCATACATCACTTCAATCGGTCTCTATTCCGCAGATAATCAGCTGTTGGCAGTTGGTAAGTTTTCGGAGCCGATCAGAAAAGACAGAACAATTGAGTTGACGCTTAGAGCAAGATTGGATTACTAGGATGTTATGTATAAGTTTGAGTTCACACCAGACGACCTGTTTATAAACCGACTAAAGACATACCCACAATACAACGTTTTTATTTACCAAGGTCAAATGTTCGTCAACAAGGAAACTAGACTAACAGGATCTGGTGGACTTGTCGTATACGACATAAATAGAAACTTAACCGGCTCAGGAATGGCAACGCCTAATTTGATCGTTGCTGATCCAAACAGTGGATTTAAGCCGTTATTTAAAAGTCAAGTCTACCAGCCTTTGATCAAACATCACTCAGGCGATTTTCAGTGGACAGGCAAATACTATGCTCAACAAAACGATCCAAACATTGTGGCTAGTTATAATGCGCTGGGAACTCAAGGGAGCACAAACTCATCAACTTACAGTGTAGAATCTCCCATAACTAGAAAGCATACAACTGCTGTTTCAACAATCGCAGTATCACACTATCATTTAGGACAAGGTCGAACTGTGTCATCCACAGCTAAACTTGGAAGTTCAACACAGCTGCTAAACTTAACCGCATCGTCCCTACAAAACGTTGCGAGAAAATATACAACGTTGTCAGATCACTTTATTTTTGAATCGTCCTCGGTTAGATCAAGAAACTTAAACCGAGAAACAATAAACTTTTTGTTTATACCAAACATGTATTATGGATCAGCAATTAAAAAGGGCTCTGTATCACTAGATTATTACATCACAGGATCAAAAATTGCTTCTTGTGCCGATGTAAATCACAACGGTGTTTTATTAGGTACCACGGGATCAACATCCGGGTCCGTTGTTGGCCTCGTACTGTATGACGAAGGCGTTATTATGTTAACATCATCAGTGAAATTAGAAACCTCAAATCACCAATTTAGATACGACGGAACTTCGACAAACATAAGTGCCTCATGGCTTTATTTTGGAACAACATTGAATGACAATATTTCTCATTCAACTTTGGAATCTGTGTCATATGCTTTGAACTTTAAAGGCGTGTCCTATGTCAACACGATGACAATGTTTGCACATGCAAAAAAAGGACAACTTAATCATTCAAACAATCCAACATACAGAGATCTGGAGTTTGATCGAAACCAAATTACAGGATCTGGTATAACTTTTGCTGAAGGAACTTCTGAAATTGCAAACATTGTATCTGCATCATACACTTCGGCATCTTTTGACAAGACAACATACATTTCTAAGATCAACATTTACGACGAGAACAATAATCTCATTGCCGTTACGACATTGGCTAATCCAATAAAAAAGACTTTGGAAGACGAATTTACATTTAAAATGAAGCTAGACCTATAAAAATATGTTATAATAAATAAAAAGGAGTTTTTATGATATTAGGTCTCGACGTTTCAACAAGCAGAATTGGATGGGCAATTGTTAATGGCAAACAAGAGCTTGTCGATTCAGGTTTTTACAAGACAAACAACAAGACTAGTCTAGAGGAACGAGCCACTGCTTTGAGAGACAATGTTTTAATTCCAATCATGGCAATACATGACATTACCGAGATTCGCATTGAAGAACCTTTCTCGATGTTTTCCGGTGGCAAGACAACAGCGCGCACCATGAGCTCTCTACAGCGTTTTAACGGCATGGTTTCTCTTATAGCGCACTTACTACTTGGAAAACCTCCTACGCTTGTAGGGGCTACTACAGCTCGTTCTAGATGCGGAATCAAAGTGCCAAGAGGTACAAAAGCAAAAGTTGTTGTCCTTGCTTGGGCTGATGATAGATTTGACAATTTCATCATGGAACACACGAGACATGGAAATCCAAAACCAGGACTAGATGATGAAGCAGATGCAATTGTTGTTGCCCTTTCTCATTTTGATCTAAGAACCTAATTAAGGTTATGATTCTATTTTATTTGTTGATGGCAATTGCGATTGCCTTGCCTGACTATCAGTTATACACAATGCCGATTGGAGATGAATATTCTAGAGTTCATTCTCCGTTCGTTGGTAACAACGCAGCAATTAAAGCAGGAATCAATCATTCGTATGGTCCTTTAATTTATAAGCAATCAAACGGAGACATCGAATACGCTATTCAAAATCTTACAAACTATGGATTGTCGACGACAAAGACATTTGGCAAAGGTCCGATCAAACCTTTTGCTGTCGGGCAAATCGCAATGGAAACTAACTTTGGAAACGTCGAACAACAAAACCTCATACAACACAGGGCTGTGATTGGTGGACTGTCTTTTCATGAAGAAGGGAAAGGCAAATCATCTGTGGGTATAATCAAAGGAACCGGTTTTCACTCTAGAGATCCATCAACTGGTTTGCTAGTTGCATTTGGACTAAGCAAAGATAACTGGGGCGTGGCAGGATCAGCCGTCATGGAAGACATTGGCTCTACAGATTCTGCAATTAAATTAACCGGCGGAATGTACATGTCAAAAAATCAATCTAGATTTATGATTGAATACGACAAGCAAATTGACAAAGTTTATGATCCGGATGAAATCTCTGTTGGTTTCCGGAAAACATTTGTGAAAAACGACAGAGATGTACACCTTATCTCTTCTATCTCGTATGGCTTATCGAGCATGCCTGGTAGTGCTCCAAGGTTCGACATTGCTGTATCTTTTAACTTAAACAAGAACAAACAAGAGGAAGAAGCGGAAGAAGAATTAGTTGTCGAAGAAGAGGAAGAGGAAACCGAAGAGCCAACAGAAGAAACAATAGAAGTCGAATCTGAGGAAGAAGAACTATTTATTATCACAGAACCAAAAGGCGAAGAACTCGA
>MDSZ01161508.1_pt1 | contig 13029 bp, 20 predicted proteins | sample 811201 | NCBI WGS metagenome assembly MDSZ01 (sample SAMN05326647, study PRJNA326480) | marine metagenome | isolation source: seawater | place: Indian Ocean: North | collected 2010
AAGAAACCAAAGTGGTCTCTCTCCGAATGAGAGGTACGTTTGTGGTTTGAGAGCGTGGTCACTGAAAAGTAACCTACCAGCCGTGTGCTACACGGAAGTAGATGAATCAGGTGAGGCGACAGAAAGGACTGTGTCGCCTCGTTTTTTCTACAACGAGATGTTGAGAGTAATGTCTGTGTTTGAATACCACAGCAACACTCTCACCAACAGCGCAGGTTTGAATCCAAACCTGTCACCCGAACTGGCGGAAAGGTTCCGCCAAGAAACTGACTATCGACTAACATATAGAGCGATAATTGACAGCATGGCGCGAGGACAAGAACCGGAGGTGGCTGCATGATAAGCAACACTTCTATTTCGGGGGACTCAAAGCATGTCTGCTCATAATGAGAGTAGAATTAACTATGTTCAGGACATTAGTGGACCTGAAAATTTGAACGAGGAGATTGAACAGGATACCGACGAATGGTTTTCTGCTCTATCACCAAACGAGCGGTTTCGTGCACGAACCGCCTACGATATCCTCAAAACCAAGAAAGTCTGGCGGGCCGAAGATTATATCGGTCGCCCAAAGAAATTCTTGATGGATAAGCCATTCAAATTGGTACTATCTGAGGAGAGTGGGACTACGTTGACGTGGAGGTACATCATGCACAATAATGATGTTGTTTTGTACTCAGTTACGCTGAGTATAATGGCACTGGGTACCCAGAAGTTGGAGATGGCAGACGTGAGAATCATTGCGTTCTTCTACAACACCGAGGGTACGAAGAAACCGATACCGAGAAAGTCAGACACACAAGATTTGATGTGTCTTGGTCAGGGATTGACCCCTGACTACAAGCAAATATCGCTAACAAAGGAAGAATCCTATGATATAGGACCGGGGAGAAGAGGCGGCTGGGAACTGAATGCCGCCTTGGACCTTGGCTTCTTTCTTAACGACACACGATGGCCCAAATGAGGTAACCATCAAAGTGTCAAACTAGAGCAACATGAGTGACGAAAAGAAATTTCAGAACAAGTTTGTTACCCTTGCTGGGGTGTGGGAACACGCCGAGACAAGGGACGGAAATGCTGGGTCACCAGAAATGCGAATGCGAGGCAAATACAATGGAAATGAACCACTTGTAATACAGCCCGGTACGCAGATTTGGGTGTTCCAGTCACACTCTAAGCAAACGGGTGAAGCGGGAAAACAACCTCCCACACACTACGTTAAGTTGAGAGTGGCGAATGAAGGGTGAGTTAACACAAACCCCAAACTAGAAATTATGGATTTGAAAACAAAATTGGAAAGAAGTTTAGACAATAACTGGCTAGAAACGATGTGCATCAGTAGCGGGGATGGGAAAGTAGATTTTGCTCTCCCCCCGTATCACCCAAGCGATAACGCTAAGGTGAGGGGCGCGAAAAACGTCATACTGAAAGCCATCAATGCTGGCGTGTCAGGAATCATTCCTCAGGATTCAAGAATGACGGCAAGTAAAACTGCCGCAGGATACCTGAAAATGAGACACGCGATGACAGAAACTGTTCCAATTCTCGTAAGTGACACTTTGATATATCAAACTCATGCTTTGGCAAATACAGAACGCCACAGTAGAGAACGTAATCAAAGTGTCCAAACAACCGATTGGGCGTACTTCAATAAAGAACGAGATGACAATGGTAGATACGCTACCATCGATGAATCAAACCCCTTCACTACTGATGATGTAGTGGTAAGTGGGATAATCCGTCCGACACCAAAGAACCTGACAGGAATTACAGGTACACATCGTGGTGCGGATTGGGAAACTATTGAAGATACCGTAAAGCACCAAATCATGGAGACTGCTCTAAATGCAGAAGCAGACCTCCGTAGTGGTGCGGCGAATAATGAATACAATTGGAATAACGGGCTTGTACTGGAGACTAGTACACCCGGCATATCGAGAATAGCCTTCCTTGAAAGGACAGGCTACACAATGGAACGAATCAATGGACGAGATGATGCGGATGCATTGTTCGTGGTGAGGTGTCAGTTTAACATACGAACACTCTCACCCGAGTATCTGCACTGGGTTCCAGACCCACACTCGGGAGAAGTTGATACACTTGAAGGCAACATCGAAAGTAACATATTTTTGGGCATTGCGCGAGCAATGGCAACTCAGGGCATACATGGCCCGATGAGTGAATGGAGAAATCAGAATCTGAATCAATTCCTAGAGGAAATGACTCGGAAACAAGACTCTATCCGATATATAGAAACGCTGAAAGACAACTTGATTGAAGTAACCGAAGTGACCGATACTATCGAGTCATGCGTGGTTATGAACAAGCGATTTGTTGAGATATTTTCAAGACTAAATTACCAGACACAAGGAGGCCGACTACAAACATCTGGATACAACTCACTTCGATGTGGATTGTACAAAGATGTAAGTGGCGGAGGTGCATTAGTAAATATGGTAGACGACCCAGAAGACGTAGGGCCAAACCCACTCCTAGTGAGGCGGTATGGAACGATAAACGTCGGGCTTGACTATCAATATGGGTCCACCAGAACCGTTAACAGCGAGTTCAATTGGTGGAGACAAGGGGGTGGTAGTATACCAAAAATACCACGCCCATATACAACCGCATTGAATCCTTACAATGGATACCGAAACTTTCTGTCGGCTCAAGATAATAGTCGACAAAGGTATGGATTGGCCCGTATGACGCGGGCGCGGCAACTGCCGCTATCACTTCCTGAATCTGCTGATAGTGACTACGAACCTGTTTACAGGTATTTGGACACTCTCAGTGATTGGGAATACAATACTATCTGTGCCAAGGGAGGCGTTGCGTTTGTCAGGGAATTGGTAAAACCATCCTTGATGACACAACTACAATGGTATGCACAAAATACCACAGAAGGCACTATGCCCATCCAGAAACCACTATTCGTGAAGAACCACGGATTTGGTGATGGGGGGAAAGATGGTGCTACTGAATATTACATCAAATTTCAAGGAATAGGAGAAGATAGGCGAAGACCCACTTTCAGTGAGTCGATTGCCTCAATGTCCGTAACACAGGTGCTCACCAAGGGCACTGAATTACGACCCTTCTCCACACTTAGAGAGAAAGCATTACACATACACAATGGGGCTTATACGGACGAGTTAGATGAATTGCTCGCTCAAGCCCCAGAAGTAAGGGAAGTTTACCTAGACTCTATCGAAGCCTTAGAGGCCCACGAAGAATCCGGGTTTGAACCAGTCCCGTGGGAACCTGACGGATATCCCGCGAATTGTGTGTGGTGGAGGAGAGAAGGTGCGGGAGTACCATTCGGGCAACAGCCTGAAACACTCCTTGGCCTACTAGAGCGAGATTCTGACGGGACTTTTTTCTTGAACGTCCCTGTCGACTTGCAAATATCCTTCAGGAATAGCGCAGATGACTGGTCTGAATCCAGTAGCGCTAGACTAGTAAGAATACTAAACGGAAGATATCTATTATCTATTCCGGAATGTGACACTCTAGATGAATACTATGCGTATCTTGCGGACGCTTTGCGTGCGGAAATACACTGGGAAACCTTGAGAATCGGTTCACTTGCTGATAATTGGCAAGAGAGCATTGACATAGATGTAGCAACCACTGGTGGGAGGATACTAACCTCCATCAGTGATGAAGACGAGGAAGAAGACTTTACTTTCAACATAATGAGAGAAAGTCGCCTCAATGTGGCATTTGAAGAGGAGTGAAATCCTCAAACTAGATGACGACGCAATGTAAAGATTGTGACTTAGAATTTGAAACAAAGGATGCATTAGAATCCCACATCAAAATGATACATGAGAAAAAGCCGAAACAGAAGAAGGAATCCACCCCGAAACTACAACCGGGAGAGACCAACAAGAAAGGCGAGACCATGGGAAGCGATGGGAAGATAATCGTATTCGGTGATGGAAAATCGACAACTTGGAAGGCGTACTTGAAGAGAATGAGAACAAATCACCCCGATATCAGTATGGGTGATAAATTAAGTCCGAAAGACGCACGCAAGTTATTCAAGCACTCAGTGGCCACACAAAAGGCCATCAAGGGTGCGAAATTGGAAGTAGAAGAAGTGAAGCACTTGTCTAATGGTATGGTAAGATACCGTATCAAGAACAAGAAGGTTGAGATAATGTGGGCCGAGGGGTCTTCATACAAGAATAAGCGACACTTAATCACAAGACCAAGAATTGTCACCTATTCATAGGTGAAACTAGAGGTTGATAAATATGGGAAGAAACACCATAACAACAAGCAATCTGACCCAATGCTGGCAGGCTACTTGCCCCGGATATGTTTCCGGAGCAAGTGTGGAAGCCAAGGCCGTTAAGTGGGTCAAGTGCGATAAGACCGCCCTTATTGGTATTGAGGACGACGGACAGACAGGCATACGAGGTGCCGCCACCAAGTTAATGGATTTGGGCTGGGCAGTACACTCGCAAGCCGGACAGAAGTCTTGGCTATGTCCTACTTGTTCCACTAAGGCGCAGGAAATATACGAGAAGTTCAGCCGACTATTTGGTTGAATGGGTGCGTATATTCACGGGAAAGAGAGAAGCATTCCCAAACTAGAGATATTATGGTAATGAATAATTATGATGAATCACAAGGAATTGTTAGAGAAGGAACGGAAGACAGCGAGTCAATATTAGCATGGCTCGTTTGGTACTCTTTCCGTCGTGGTGGTGTGTCTTACGACGAACTAGTCGAAGAGGCGCATAACCGTGGTTGGAGAAGTGAAGACTTGCCTGAGATGAGAAGACTACAAACTGCTTTCGTCAAGGCCAAGGACACTTTGAATGGCTTGGAAAGCATGGTCGGAATCAGTCGTCTAGAAGCACTAGAGGGCTGGGACGGACAGGTTTCCCAACAAATCAAGGTAGTGGTTCTACAAAAGAACCTAGAGTACCAAGTCTCCCTTAGGAGAGAGGGTCGAGTAGAAGGAAAACTCCACGTCGAGAACCATCCGGTTCTCAGACTATTGTGGAGCCCACCTACTGATTTCGACCACGTAGCATGGCGGACTAATTACATGGAACGTGTATGGGCGAGATATCAAGAACCAGAAGACGGTGAGGAAACCGTCGAGGAAGTTAGTGATGATGCCTTGTCCCTAGACCGTCTAAACGAATGCATTGAGGTTACAGCGTACTGGGATGAAACCGACGTTGACCCGATGTTTATCGCGACAATAATCGCGAACGTTCGTACCGCCTTCCGACGAGAGGCTCTACTCATAAACGAGGAGAGCCTAAAGAAGAAAGTTGAATCCGTTGTAACGGGTCAACTTAGAGGTATACCATACAGGCAACAGAAGAGCATGTATGCGATTCCTCGACAGATAGAAATTGATGGTGAGATGGAGAGTACACTACCGATTATCCAGCGACTGGATGAGTTGGTTGAATTCTTCACTAACCATAACCCTACGAGAGTCGATTGGGGGGACATGACACTGCCTAGAGGACAAAGGCGTGTGCGTGGCCAACCAAGAAACACGGCTTTCAACTACCTCCAAGTTTTACGCGGTGAGCGGGAACTGAGATACCTACGTGAAAGCGTAGTGGCGGAGGAACGCCAACAAAGAGCGGAGGTCTATGACAGACTACTTCGGGCGGCTGAGAGTTTTAATGACCAAAGCACCGAAGATTTTGTGGAGCACGTCAGTGCAATCGCAGCGGAATATCGAGAAGAAAGCATGGGACGAATCTCGTTCCTGCCAGATGACGATACTGCTTACGATGACATAGACGATGACATTTATCAGCCGTTCACAGAACAACTGGAATCACGTATCAACGTGATATCAGAAAACAACGAAGCAGTAGCAACAGCGCTACTGGAAGCAGTTGGAATGACTGGCGGAAGAATTAATTTCTGAACAGAAAGGGCCAAGGCCCTAAACTAGATAGGCAGACGGGAAATTGGGCGTAAGAGGGATGATAACTGGTAGTGTTATTACACCTATCTTCTTTCTACGCATCAATACACTTCTTCTTGTGTATCCGATGCGTTAAGTTGGTTTGCACCATCGAGAAGCGATTCTCCATGTGTGTCGGGCCTCCCTCGCTCGGTTTTGACCCGTATGATACGCAAGCGCCCAAGCAGAAGTCATTATTCTGTCTATCACTGGGCGATTAGACATGAGTTCAATCGAAGACGAAGTCTGCGAGGACATGAAAAACCACAGCAACGCAAAGAGTGATGTTGGGGAAAAAGCAGTGGAGAACCTAGTCGAGAAGTTGCAGGAGCGAGCCAAAATGGGCCATGAGAAATATGGCACCACTATGGACCGTAAGGACCTGACTGAGACAGAATGGGAAACCCACTTACAAGAGGAGTTAATGGACGCCGCGATATACATGACCAAGTTGAGGAATCTCAATACAGAAAAATGGTGGTTTACGCGGATATCCGGAGGACTCTATTGGATGATTATCAGACAAGTGATAATCATGGAGATGGATAAACTAGCAGATAAGTAAATCTACTAATGTAATCCAAACTAGAGGTAATATGCCTGAGAAAGATGTAGAACAAACATCAAAGCAGAAGCGTATGGACAGAACGGGGTGGCACTCTTCATTGAAGATGTACTGCACGGGAAAGCCAAGTAGCCGCTACACAGACGAGGATGGCAACGCCTTCCGAGTGAAGTGTGGCAAAATATTTGAATTTCCGTGGAGGAAAATGGGTGCCCAATCCCAGTTAGTACGCGAATGTACAATACTGCTACGAGAGGCGGGTTGGTCAAACCCGGCTACTCTTGGCGAGAGAGTGTGGCTATGCCCCAAGTGTCTGGAATCCGTAATGGATGCCAGAAAACTGGTAAAGGGCAAGGGCTCGTTTTTCGGTGGACAAGTGTCCATCGATATCGAATAGCACTCGTTACCCCGCAAGACAAACATGTGGGAAACTAGAAAACATGAGTCAACAACAACAACTCTTGGTTGTCTTTGTCATAGTAATGGCATGGGCAATCAATACAATAAGGATAATGAATAATAGATGAGCAAGCAAAGAAAATGCATTCATCGTAATCCTAGAGATAGAGCACGATGCAAAATGAATGTCTCTAGTGGTGAACATTTCTGTCACCACCATAGATATGACATTAATGCCGTCGTAAAAGACTTTAGCGCTTGTGTGGATATATTCGCCAAGCGTTTTCCGAAGAAGCATCACCCTGCATGTGACAGGAAATCGCAGAACGACTGTGATTGTCCAGACCTTTCGCGAGGTGCACATGCAATGATGACATTGAGGGCAGCGTTCCAACAAAGTACGCTACACAGCCCCCTATACGCCAAGTACCTACGGGTAACCATGGACGAGACCGTCAGAAGAGTGAGAAATTACTATCACTCTATCACGGAAGCAGACTTGTATCTGCCTCCTGACCCAAACTGGCGGCAGTATAGATTCTTCGTATGGGATAGGAAAGCACAGCGCATACGCGTGAAAGTGCTACGAGACATTGTCCGTAACAAGACTATCCTACTAAAGCACTTACGACGACTCAGCCCTATCACGGTATACTATACCCGTGGCAGATGGCTGAATCCTACCCAAATTGGGCCAGACCCAAGAGGGAAGTTTGGTCGTGCTAAATTTGTCAAGAAAGGCTGGTGCTCCCCGGGTGGGAGAATGACACTGCCGAGATATCATGATACACTTCTGAAAAAGGACTTGTATTTTGACGTTGACTATGACAATAAGGACTACAATGAAGGAATTAAGATGGTTCAAAGAACCATAGATTGCCTGACTGGAATGAGACAAATGGGAGAATTCACCCTACCGGAATTGACTGAGGACGATATCGATATCGTATTCAGCGGAGGTAAGGGATTCCACGTAATTGTCAATGGATACTATGACATGGTGCGCGTAGGTGATAAGACCTTCAGCGAACATGTCAACACACCTGACAAGAACGAGATGATTGAAAACTTCTACAAAGATTTCGTGGAGCACATGCGGGAAAAGGACCCGGAGTTGCTACTAGATTTCATGGTCACATTCGATAACAGACGCATTATCAGATTACCCGGTACAGTACACCAAAAGACGCTTCGCGTCTGTACGTTACTGGCGGGAATGAATGATGATAGAATTATCAAGGACTCAAACGGTAAGTTAAGCGGTTATATCGCTGATGCGCCGATTTGAGCAAACTAGATGACAACAAAGTCAGAAGAGGAAGAGGGTGTGCTAACATATGCGGTTTGGATTGAATCTGAACTAAATGATGTCGAACACGATATCGAACATGAGCGCACATTCGACAACAAAGAGGAGGCAATGGAATACTATCAAAGTATGAAGTTGCGTACCGAACCAGACCGGGATTGGAGACATGTTATGTTCATGTATTCCAATGAAGTAAACGGCGAATTACGAGAAAGAGAAATCTTATCGTATCAAGGTCGAAACCGGTCAACTGAAAGTGAATAGTCGAGTCTACACAATGGTTAAGAGCCGTCGAGTATGCCCTTCAAATCACTAAACTAGGAGGAAATTGTATGTCAGAAAAAGATACAACGACACAAGTGAGTCTCGACGACTGGGAAGATGAATTTCAAGCATTCAGAACCCAAGTCGAGACCCGCGAGGAAGAAATTAAGAGAGAACGAACAGCAAGAGCCGAAGACGGCTTTGAGACCAGAACCAAGTGGAAGCCAGAAATCCCTGACGTTGACCTAAACGACAAGGCCATAAAGGCCATATTCGGGGACACCATGCTAGACAATGGTAGTCGCACGATACTTGAGGAATGGAAGGATAAGGGTAATGTCCTAATTCAGGGCGAGACCTTCATGGGTGTAATAATTGAGACCGAGTCTCAACCATACGCCACTGATGGTCAATACGCTAACTCGCACAATGTTGCGATTAAGGTAACCATACCCGCTGGCACTACGGTAGTTATGCCGATAGGAAGCCAGAAGCACGTCAAACTTGCTGATGGTGGAGTCGTCCTAGCACCCGCAACCGAAAGGTGGCCGCGCAAGGTCGAGGAAACCATCAAGGGTACTCTCTATACGACAATGTACAAATGGGACAACAAGAACAACCAAGTGCAAACCTACGATGACAGTGGATTGCCGAAACCAAGAATGGAATGGAAAGAGTGGCAGGCTTTCAAGGCTCAGGTTAGAAAGAACCTAGGCGTTGAAGACGATAGTCAAATCTTCCCGCTAAAGTGCGTATTTCAGCGCAACCATCGAGGTCGGCGGTTCAAGAACCAGCAGGGTACTACCATCGTGTACAAGGAAGCAAGGTTGGCTTTGGAACACATCAATGTGCCTAGAGAAGAAGTCCAATTTGAGTTGGACGCAACTGCTCAGGCTGATTGAGTACATACGCGGGAATTATTTCCGCAAACTAGAATAGATAACGAAAACTGGAAAGAATGCCCGCATCAAAAGCGGGCTTTTTTTAAGGTGAGAGCATGGTACAAATGTCGGTACAAGATTTGGCAGATTATGAGAAGAAAGACCCCCTATGGTGGTGTCAACACCACAAGAACACTGTGGCACATGTCGCTTTGCGACTAGAGCAGGTGTTGGATGGGAGAGAAGACTTAGAGGAAATCTGTCGAGTACTGATAAAGAACATCAAGGAAAAAAATGGAATAGTATGGAATTACTATGACGCTGAAAAGCCTACTCGGCTAAAAGAGAGTGAAAATTAGTATGGGTGAAAAACTCAGGGACAGAACACTGAGACTGGCTCGCCAGTTTGGTTTCATGTATGAAACCTTCACGGCAAAGCAAGTATCAGAATATATTGGGGCGACAGCGGGAAGTCGCTATCAACCCCATCAAAATAATGTCTCAGCACTTCTAAGTGCGTCCAATGACTTTGAGCCAATTGGACCTACGAAGAAGAAACTGTGGACATTAAGAAAGAGGTCTTAGGATAAGACCAAACTAGGAGACTACAAGATGAATGTAGAAGAAATTAAAGAGATAATAAAGTTGATAGCAGAATCAGACACGATTGGCGAAATCAAACTCGCCGTTGGTGATGTGAAGATTAAGTTGAAGAAAATAGGAAACGACGTAGTGGCGTTCAGTGAACCCACGACACCAACTCCTACTTTCTCCAAGGCATCAACGATTGAAATTCAAAAGAAGGCACCGGAGGGCAATATCGCCACTCCGGGTCAAGTTAAATTTGCAAGAGATTTAGTCGAGAAGGTGTTTGAGGGTGATGACAGGGCGGCTATGGATGCCATAGCACACGCACTTGAATTACCACTAAGCGACATTCCCGACATAGATACATGGGACACCACCCTCACAAGGGATATGGTTGGACCAATTATCGATAGGCTCGGTGCAATGTATAAAATGAGTAAACGTAACTTCGACTAGCCCCTGAACCGGGGAGCGACACGAATCTTACGTTAAACTAGATGCAAGGAAAATGCAATCAAAAAAACTGTACGAATCATGCGTGGGTCGGTGGCGTCTGCTACTACCACACCATATTCGGAGTAGATACGTGTGAATCGTGAGATTTACGAGTGGATAAGTAAGAAATGCGAATGGTGCGGCGAGTCCTATTGTAGACCCGGCGGATATCAAGGCATTTCAGACAAACAGTGGGAGACAAGGCGATTCTGCTCAACGAGGTGCGCGAACACTTACCGGAGTGGACTAGTCAAGATAAGGGGTGGCAACAAACTGCCCTTTCCCTACCCACAGAAAGGTCACTTGAATTACAATGCGAAGTTAACGGAGAATGATGTTAGGGCAATACGGGCTGATGAGAGAAAGCATCAGTTGATTGCGGATGACTTCGATATCTCCATAGCATACGTAAGTAAACTCAAGAGACGAATCAAATGGCCTCACCTAGAGTGAGGTAAACTAGAATGGAAAGTAAAGATAATTATTATGCTGTAACCTTGATGAGAAGGATAAAGGAAAATAATACTAAAGATGGTCATGAATGGGCGAAGATACTCCCAGATGACCTATTTCTGAAAAAATATGGATATGATGGGGATATTTTCGGGAAAAGAAACGGCCAAGTCACAACTTACGAGTTGTGCTGGATTCCCAAGACCTACGAAGATGCCATAGAGTTATTCGGAAAACTTAACGACTTGAGAGGAAGCATCCTATTAGAAGGGTGTAACGCTAGAATGGGATTCAATGATATGGAATCCACTACAACAATAATCAGGCCGTTCAATCCCAAGTTTGGGAAGGATAACGAATAGCGCCCACATAAATGGGCAAACTAGAATGACGAGATACGAGAGAATTGAAACGGGGTTTTTGATTACCCCGATTGATATTGACAAGATATGTAGAGAAGTGACCCAAAGTGGGCGAGAGAGTGGCGAGTTGGAATCCAACCAGCGCTACAAGGTTCGTGGTGGTGAAGGAGTATTCCTTCACTATAAACCGGAGACCCGGTCCCACTTCGACGCGGATATCTACTGGTTAGACACAGAAGGGGTCTTAGTTACTGAGCCCATAAGCAAGGAGAAGCCAATTCTCCTAGACGTCTACCGAGTAACAGATATGGGAGAAGGTAAGTCTACCACTTCCATACTTCCTACCAAAACAGTAGAATTGGTACCATCAGGTACCTTTCATGAGTATCTTCAACCAGAAGGAGTCCCACTAGAGGACTTCGTTCGGAGATTCGGTGCAAGACTGGAAGGTAACTTCTGGGGCATCGTTAAATTCCTAAAGGGTCTTGGTTACCCAATAGGAGAAGAGGAGTAAATCCTCAAACTAGATATGGGAAGAGACCTATGTGAATCGACTCGCGGCTGGTGCTTTCGGGAAACCGTAAGCGGAAACCAAAGTCGCGTGTCGAAGTTTTTTAGAACAAAAGACGACGCATTGAATCTGTTGAGGGAGAATGATTACCCCACACAACTGATTGATATGCTAGAAGAAATAGAACACGTGCCATCTATGGTGATGGGACCATATGGAATGATGGCATGTGGGTTGGAGATAGACAGAATATTGAAGGCGACAGGCAAGAATAGTCAGTTGAGGTCACAAAGGATAAGTGACGCAATGACAACGCTATTCGCGGCTAGTTTGGATGATGGGTTAGAATCTGACAATCAAACTGATGAGGTCAAAGAGGCCATTACCTACATGAAGTCTATTACCTCCATTGAAGAGGAGTAAATCCTCAAACTAGATATTATGGAAAAAATATTGAAACTGAAAGCAATAGTGCAAGACTGCTTAGATGCAGACATGAAAACTGAAAGAGAAGCCTACTGGGAATCCGACCGTGAACTTGGTAATATCCAAGGACACATGGAGGCTTGCCGATGGGTTCTTGGAAGAATCGATGCGCTAATGAAGGAAGAGGAAACCAATGACTAAGAAATATTGGACATTGGCGATACAGTACGATGTGGACGGTGAGCCTTGTGACCCACCACCCCATATAGAAGACAGAATAGCGAGTATGTTGCGAATCATGCACGAAATGGGGTTTGGTATAACCGTACAATACGGTAGTGCCGAAGCCAGTGTGCTAGACGCAATAGACTGCGGGTCGGAAGAGACGAATCCTCGCGGATTCGGAAAATTCGATTGTTAAGCCTCCGAGTGAGGCGAAACTAGATGAGTAACGAAAGTGAAAACACAGAAGTAATTCCTGAAAGGGTTTTACGAGGACTTGTCGATAGGTTCCTATTTAGGGGGTGGGTAACAATCTCATCCGAACAACTTTATTGGGGCCAAGAGGGTGGTCGCTTTATGGTTTTGAAATTAAACTGTAAGCAGTGCGAGAGTCCCTTCATAGTCGACAAATGTGGTACCTTGTGCAGTGGGTGTGAATTAGGCCCACGGCGCGATATCTACATGGAAGACGGAAGTCTTCTAACATGTGGGTCATGGTAACTAGCCGAAAGGCAAAACTAGATGGCATCGATAACAAAGAGATGTAGTGAATGCAACAAGTGGTATGAAGCCAAAAGAAAGGATTCATCCGTTTGTGGCA
>MDSZ01016491.1_pt1 | contig 13028 bp, 7 predicted proteins | sample 811201 | NCBI WGS metagenome assembly MDSZ01 (sample SAMN05326647, study PRJNA326480) | marine metagenome | isolation source: seawater | place: Indian Ocean: North | collected 2010
CGAGAATGCCGACGATCGTGACCGCTGTTTCCTTTGTCTTTGGCCTCGCGTTTGGTTTATTTTTGTTTTCGCGAGAACGGGAATAGAGACGAAGCGAAGAAGAGCGAAAGAGAGATTGTTTTTGTTTTAACGTGTATATTTTTATATTTTCTTCCATATGTGATACAATTCCCGTCTTCGTCCTCTTCTACTATGTTGGTACTAACTACTACTGCTATATGTACCGGTACGTACATATGTATATATATATATATATATATATTACTGCTGCGGTGGCGGTGGCGGAGGCACCCCTGCTCCTCCGTGCATTTGATTTATCATCGCCATCGGCGCCGCGTTCATGCCGACCATCATCCCGGGCGGTGGTGGCGGTGGTGGCATCCCCCCCATCACTCCACCCATCATCATCATCCCCGGAGGTGGCGGTGGAGGCGGCATCCCCGGCATCCCACCAACAACTCCCATGCCCGCGAACCCGCTCATCCCGGTCGCGCTTCCGTCCGAAAACATCGCGTGAGGTCTCAATTGTCTCCCTCCATACCCGCCGTTATTCTGCATCCCAGCTTGCGCTAACAACCGTTCAGCTTGGCTCCCGTGTCTTTCCCCGTTTGTGTCCTTCTTATACGCGTATACGACTGTAATTTGTTTCCCCGCTAAAAACTGTCCGTGCATGGCTTCGATCGCTCGATCGCTCGCCTCGAACGAATCGAATTGCACGAATCCGAATCCTCTGCTCTCGCCCGTATCTGGATCTCGTTGTACTTTCGGTGCCGTGATGACAGAACCGAACGCGCTGAATGTATCGTACAGCATTTTCTCGTCGATGTCTCCATCTAAATTCCCTACGAATACGTTCGCGCCGACGCCGACGTCTTGGCCTTTGCCTCCTTCTTGGTTGCTCGCTTTATTCACTCGAATCGGTTTCCCGTGTACTTTTATCATGTTCAGTATCTTGACCGCGTATTCGCAGTCTTCGTCTCGTTTCATTTCCACGAACGCGTACCCTTGGTGGCTCGACGTCACTCGGTCTTTCGGAACGTACACCGACGCCACCGGCCCGCATTGCACGAACAGCTCCCACAGCAACTGCTCGTCCATCTGCGCGTCGAGATTCCCGACGTACAACGTCGCTTCCGGGTTTCGCTCTTGCGCGTGCTGCCCCAACATGTTCGCCCCGGCAGACACCGTGATCCGACCACCGGCGAGGCCAGATATCATCGACCCCGCCGTCGTCATGATTTTTTGATGATGATCCCTTCTTCCGTGTCTTTGTCTTTGTCTTCTTTGTCTTCTTTATGCTGCTGCTGCTCGAAGGAGGAGGAGGAGGAGGAGGAGGAGGAGGAGGTCAATGAATACTACTCCTCTATATAATATAATTAATGCGCGCGATAATGTTTTGGAGTGTTTTTTTTTTCCAATTCGAGTCTTCTTTTGGACTCAAAAATAATGCCCTCAAAAAAAGAAGTGTTTTTGGGGTGAGAATATCTATCGTCCACGCATATCACACCGACGACGACACCGAGAGGACCAAAACAGTAACACCAACAACTCAATAATAACACTCTTATTAATAATTAAAAGGAAAAAAGAGAACATCATGCGCCCTCTGGAAGAGTCGGAAGTCGCGCAAGTGTTCGAAAAGCTGTTTAAATTTATCGGGAAGAATTTACGGAACGTGTTGGACACCGACGGCGGCGGCGACGACTTTAATGACGGAGAGGGGGAGAGTTTTTGTTTCCGTTTGCACAAAAACAGGGTCTATTACGTCCGGGACCGGGTGGTGAAAAGAGCGACGAACATATCGCGAGATAATTTGGTGACTTTAGGACAAAACGTTGGGAAATTTACGCACTCGGGAAAGTTTCGATTAACCATCGGCGCTTTGGATTTACTGGCGGCTCACGCGAAACATAAGATGTGGGTGAAACCGACGTCGGAGATGTCGTTTTTGTACGGCAACCATTTACTGAAGTCCGGTCTGGGACGAGTCACAGAAAACACGCCGACGAATCAAGGGGTGGTCATCTTAAGCATGAGCGACGTGCCGCTCGGGTTTGGCGTGTGCGCGAAGAGCACGCAGGATTGTAGGAAGGCGGATCCGAGCGCGGTGGGGTGTTTTCATCAAGCGGATATCGGGGAGTATTTGAGAGCGGAGGACGATATGGTGCCAGGGAAGAAAGAGTGATGACGCCCATTCGGACGAAAATTATATATATATGTATGTATGTGTATGTATGTATATGTGTGTGTGTTTGTACCAGGTACCTAGTAGTTAGAAGTACCACCCCAATAGTTAATATACAATAGTAGTTGTTCTTATTAGTACATTTAGTAATATTTTTACCACAGCGTGTGTGATTCGTGCGCGTCTCTCTCTTTCTCTTCTAAATCTAAGATCTAATCAATCATAACGTCTCTTCTTCTCAATCATCCAAGAAAGAATCGCGATCACCGTCATCATTCGGTTCTCTTCGTCGTTTTTGGACGCCAAGTAACGCTCTGGCGGCGTTTTCAGTGTTCAAAGAAGCGTCGTCGTTCGCCGGACTTCGCGGCGCGAATACCAAAGAACGTTGTTGTTGTTGTTGTTGTTGTCCTCTCTCGCCGCCACCTCTTTCCACAGCGTTGTTATTCTCTACATCTCCTACATATTCATCTTCTCCTTCCATCTCGTCCTCTTCCTCTTCTACTGGTATTCGAAACCGAACGATGACGCTATCTTGCGACTCCTCCGTCGCACCGGTTTCTTTATCCACGACCACTTGTCTCGCGCTATAAAATCTGTGCACCATTTCCAACCGTCGCGCGTTATCCGCGAATCCGAAAAAAACGACATCTGGTCTCGTCATGGTTCCAAGAAACCCTTTCCCTAACTGTTTGGCGCTTAAAATGCCTCTCATCGCTACCGGGGGAAGAGGATCGTTGTCGTCGGTGTTCGTATTTTGCTGCGTGGAGTAGTTATTATTCTTATTCCTCACCGCGATCGCGCGCATCTCCGCCAATCTCAACTGTGCGGTTCTCGCGCTTCCCTCGTCGTCCTCGTCCACTTCGACCCTCGGCGCAACCGGTACCCCTCTCAATTCTACCCCGGCGCTCGCCGTCGCCGTCTTCTCCCCGGCGATGTGCACCGCGCCTTCTCTCCCGACGACCACTTCCACTCTTGGACTCAAAAACTTCAACCTTTCCACCGCTTCTCGCAACACCGACGCAGACTGGTAATCCAAATCTAACCAGTAAGGTACTTCCTCGAACCGTCTGGTATCGATTGCCGTCGCGATATCTTCCACTTCTCTTCGACCGAGCGGGCCGTAAATCGGGACGTCTTGGACGATATCGATTTCACCTCCGAACGAGGAAAAGCATAACACCGGGGTTACCCCCCCCCATTGTTGCGCGTTGTTGTTGTTGTTGTTGTTGTTATTATTATTATTATCATTGGTAGTCGTATTCTCCTCTTTTCTTCGTCGTTCTCTTCTCAACAATTTCACGCGCGCTCCCGTCGCGTTGACGTGCACGAGTCCTTTGACAACTCTCGACAGGCCATTCGCGTCGACTTTGAATGCGATTTGATCGCGCGCGATGGATGTGCACACGTAGCTTTTCCGTTCGAATATCTCTTCTTCTTCTTCTTCTTCTTCTTCGTTCGTGGTGTTGTTGTTGTTATTATTATTAGTCGTCGTCGTCGTCGTGGAAGAAGAAATTCGCACGTCCGCGTGCGCGTCGACGCTTCCGACTCCAAAGTCCTCCCCTGGGCGCACGACGAGCGACATTTGCGTCGGGTTGAAGTAGAGCGTGATGAGATGATGATGTTGACGACTCCCCGATGTCGTCGTCGTCAGCTTTTCGAACGTCGGGAGGAGGCGGTCGAGCCAGGAGAGACCGAGCTGGGTGAGCGTCCCGCGGAGCTTCATCGATCTTCTTCTTTTCAGAGTCGATTATATGACACAGCCACAGTGGTCTTCTTCTTCTTCTTCTTTATTAAAGCGCTTTTCGATATGCTCTCGATATATATAAATGCGGCATCATCATTCCGGTTTAAACTGTTTCAAAGATATCCAAAAATACCAACCTTAAATAACAGAAAGGTATAAGTAAATACCTACGTATAAGTAAAGCTTCGAGAATCACTTCAAATAAGGAAAGAGTCAATAATCGAGAACGACAAGAGAGTTTGTGATATGTAACTCTACTCCTCTTGTTTTAATGAATAAGTGCGATTGATACTATAGTACTGTATGTGTAATAGTACTATACTTAAAGCTTATAGTGCTCTAGTAAGGAGTAAATGCATCTCGAAAAAAGTTTGAAAATCTCGCGCATGTGTACAACTAATCCCTCACTTCTTTGCGCGCTGTTGCTCTGTCGCGCGTCGTCATGGCCACAAACAACAACAGCCAAAAAACCCCTTTGATGAGACCAGCGCGGGACGACGCACACGACGATGACGTACACGACGACGACGAGAGGAAGACGACGCAAATTTTGGCGCTTTTGGAGGCCAAACGGAATGCCATCGAGAGGTGGGAGCGTTCGCTCGGGAGACCGGCGACGAGAGAGGACGTCGTGAAAGACGAACGGATGCGAACGACGTGCAGAGAATACAAAAACCTTTTGCACGATTTGGAAGAAGAAGAAGAAGAAAAGAAGAAGAAGAAGACTTTGAAGAAGACAAAGACGACGACGGGATCGAAGGACGAGAACAACAACAACCCGACGACGAGGGACGACGACGCACTCTACGACGATTCGGACGACAAAGAGGAGGAGGAGGTCAGACCGAAAGAGGATTTTGAAAATGTTCAGCAATTAAAGACGAAGAAGAATTATAAAAATAAAGTCGAGGAGGACGAAGACGAAGTCGTCGAAGCGACGCCGCCGAAAAAACGACGACGCGAAGAGGCCAGTTTTTTGCAACAACAACAACAACAACAACAACAACAACACGATCGAAGAGAAGAAGGACGACGAGACGACGACGATACAAAGAAAAAAGAGAAGGAAGATGCGATGAAGAAGAGAGCCGCGGCGGCCGTGGAAGAAGCGCTCGCGAGAGAGGAAGAAGCTAAGAAGACGAAGATGAAACCGAGTTTGATGGTAACGGGGAGGACTAAAGGAAACAACGGCATTGCCTCGTCGTCGTCTTCTTTCGCGGGTAAAAAAACATTCGCTTCGTCGTCGTTCGCGACGATAGGGAATAAGCAAAAGAAGACGTACGAACCTTTACTGTGCGAAGAGGACGAGAGAAATCGAGCGAAAGAGAGATTAGGCGCGTTGAAGAGACAGGAGATGCACGCGATGGAAAACGCGAGTTTAACGAACGCGCTGAGAGAGGACGTGCCGAGAAAGAAAAAGAGGGTTCAAGAAGAAGAAGAAGAAGAAGAAGAACAGAAAGCGGCAAGATCGCCTCTCCCTCGCGCGGCTGAAAAAGATGGTAAAAATAGTACAATCGCGAAACGCGAGGATGACGGGGAAGACGTAACAGCAATAATGAGAGAAGAAAAGAATATAGTTAAAGCAAAACACAGAGAAGATGGAACATTGGCGACAAGAAAGACGCTCCCACCGATGTTTTCGCCTCCAAAGAAAAGCGCCGCACAAATCCGGGCGGAGCACGCGAAGCGGTTTCCAGAAGTTGGCGGTGCCAAGAAAACGGCAAAATTTCGAGGCGTAAGCGAACACTCGCGACGCAAGACGTACAAAGCGCCGCGACGGAAGGCGGGTGGTGCAAGGCGCCCGCCGAAAGTGTACACGCGCGATGCCGCTCGAAATGGCGGCTCGAAACACCTGAATGCGGAAAGGCGAGAGCGAAACGCAAAAGGTAAAACAGGGAAATTTTCCGTCGGCGAAGGTGACGACGATTTGTATAGCAGTAAAAACAAACGCGGCGGCGGCGGCGGCGGCGGCGGCTACGACGACGACGACGACGACGACGACGACGACGATAGCGAGAAGAATAAGTTGGATGCTTTGGCCGAGGAAAAACGTAAAAGGTTAGAAGCGTTGAACGACGACACTTTGCAAAAGTACATTTTAGATGTCCGCGAGTGCCTCTCTGGCGAGAAGGAAGAGACATCTAGTATTATCGATAACGACGATGACGCTGCGTTAAAAGAGAAATTGCGTTTGGTTTTAGAGCGCGGGTTCGGGTTTCCAGTTTTCAAACCGGGACAAATAGACGTGATTTTACGCGTCTTGCGAAGGCGGAACACGTTGGCGTTGTTGCCTACGGGCGCGGGGAAGTCTCTGACATACCAACTTCCAGCGTTATTGCTACCCGGGATCACGTTAGTCATTTCGCCCTTACTGGCTTTAATGTCCGATCAAATGCGCGGTTTACCGCCAGCTTTGAAAGGCGCGTGTTTACGCTCGGATGCGTCCTACGAAAAGACGGAGCAAACTCTCGAGGAGGTGAAAAGCGGCAACATTTCGATTTTATTCGTCTCTCCGGAACGATTTTTGAACGAAAAATTCTTGTGTGCGCTGCGCGATTGCCCGAATGGGGTGAGTTTAGCGTGCATCGACGAGGCGCATTGCGTCTCGGAATGGTCGCATAACTTTCGACCGGCGTATCATCGACTCGGCTCTATTTTGTTCAATCGAGTGATGAAGAGTGGGATGAACAACAAGAATAATGAAATGTTCCCAGTGTTAGCGCTCACAGCAACGGCAACGAAGAAAACGGAGATGAGCTTGCGCGAAACTTTGAATATTGCCCCCGAAAACGCGCTCAGAAACGATTCTATTCGCGATAACTTGTCCTTATCGGTTATCCGCGTGCCGGCGTGCTCGCGAAATTCAACGCTTTTACACTTCTTACAAAAAGATTATCCAAAAGGAGCGGCAATAGTCTACGTCGCGTTTAAAAACGAAGCAGAAACAGTTGCGAATTATTTGAAGGTTCAAGGCGTTGGTGCGCGTCCCTATCACGCCGGTCTCGATAAAAGTGAACGCCAGAGAACGCAGGTGCAGTTTCAAGAAAACAAAGTTCGCGTGATTGTCGCGACAGTCGCTTTTGGCATGGGATTGGATAAACCTGACGTTCGCTACGTGATTAACTACGCGTTACCGAGATCACCGGAGGCTTACATTCAACAGTGTGGCAGAGCTGGTCGAGACGGAAACGTAGCGCATTGCTTGACTTTTTTGGATCCGGAAGATTATTTACGGGCTCGGTCGTTGACGCACGCGGACGGGTGCGACGTTACGAGCATTCGAGATCTCATGGAAATTGTATTTATCGGCAATGGTGACGTCGTGAAAGCACGGTCCACGCAGAAGAAGAAGGGAAAGAGAAAGAAGAAAGTGAATGACGACGACGACGACGACGACGACGACGACGATAACGACGAGGTTGACATTGAGAAAAGAGCGACGGATTACGACGATTACGGTAATTGGATACCGAAGCTTGGGCGCATTAAACCCGATGTCATTGCGCCAATCATTGACGTAAAACTCGAAGCAATCGAAACTGCGTTATCATGTTTGGAGTTGTGGGGCAGAGATGCGCAGTCGATAACATCCCCGGGTTCTCGCGAAGTAAAACTGGACAAGGAGTATTCGAATTTACTGCGCGTGCTCCCAGATTTCCGCTCTACGTGTGAGATACGCTTCTACGGCCGCGACCCGAAAGAGATTGCAAAGCAAAGCACGCTCGTGGATGCTATTCTAAAGCTCTGCCCGGACCCAAAAGCGGACGGTGCGAGAATCTTTGACATTTGCAAAGCGGCATTTTTATCCAACTGCTCTCTCGACGACGTCGCGTTTCAGTTGAAAGCTTTGCGAGACAATCGCGAAGCGGGATACGAAATTCGCGACCGAGCGCTCGGTTTCGAAATTTTACGCGATCCGCCGAAAGAAGACAAGTTGAGAAAACTGGCATCCGATTTAGCAAAGCGCTTAGATGCAGTGGAGAGAAAAAGTGTTGGGAAGCTGGACGCTTTGTACACGGCGTTAGATTACGCCGCGGATGCGGAAGCGGACGACGTACAAGGTGCTCGATTGCGCGAAAGTTTAAAGTGGTATTTGAATGCGAACGAGGAGGATGAGGAAGAAAAAGTTGAACAACAGGAAGAAGGAAAAGAAGAAATACTTGTCCGAAAAATCCCCGAAGTGAAGCACCCGGAATGCGTTTTAACGGAAAAGCGCATGCTCCTCACCGATATTCGCGAAATACTCACTCATCGCAGAGGTGGTAAAGCCGGCGGTGCTGGTATGCTTCGTGCTCGGGCGGCCGCGCGTGTTTTACACGGTATTGGATCCCCGAAATACCCAGCCGCGGAATGGCGAAGAGGTGGTTCTGCGCACCTGTGGGAACGCCATCGAGACGTCGATTTCTACACAGTCGTTGAAATGTGCCAGGCTGAAATCTTGCGAAAAAGAGGCGTGGTTCCCTTGAGCACCGCTACAAAGGAGAAGAGCGAATAATATAACAACGAGTAGTTTAGCTTGAAAATAGGCAGCATGATGTAATTGCATCGTACACGTCGTAGACGTGCATATTTAGTCGCGCGAAATATGGATTACTGTAGTAATTACACTTCTAATTTACAAATCGCAATCGTCATTATGGTTGCGGCGGCGACCCTGGCTTACCAAGTGTCGTCGATTTCGCCGGCGGCGGTCGGGGCGGCGGCGGTGGTGGTGGTGGTGGTGTTTTCTTCCTCCGATTTGTCGTCCTTCCTGGCGAGCACGTGCTAAACAGGTTCCCTAAACCGAACAAATCCGACGCCGATGCGGCACTTTTTTGTTGTTGCGAAGTCATTTCGTGCGGATCCTCGGCGGCGCTCTCATTCTTTTTGTCGGGGAACAATTCATACTCGACGGAATCTTTGTTGTTACTTTCGCTCTTGTTCTCGTCGTCACTTAAATGAGAGGACGTCGCAGACCCGCTCGGGGTTAACTCATGTGGGTCTATTTCTTCTCCATCTCCTCCTTTCACGTTGTTCGTCGTCATCCCCGTCCTGGTAGAAAACGAGAATCGCGCATTTTCCATGGTCTTTGCGGCCATTTTTGTCCCGCTTTCCGTGGTCTTCTTCACACCGTCGTACACCATCGTGAACCCATCGTCTAAGAACTTTTTACTCTTCATAAACCCATCCGAAACGCCGTTCGTGATTAAATTCAAACTCTCGTCTTGAAACTCGACGATGATTCTTTGCAATACGCCTTGCGCGATTCTCTTACCAAACGCCTTTCCGGTGCCCACGAACTCTCCGTCCATTTCGAACTGTTTCACTTGGAAAGACGTTTCCGAAACCGTTAATATCTTCACGTTCCAATCGATTAATTTCGTTTCCTTCACTCGTAATACCAATGGTCTCTTTTGCATCATCTCTATTGGATCTTCTTGCATGGTGTTAATCATCGTCGCGTATCTCCCGAGCGCTGTTAATTTATCCGTCACATCCGTCGCGACCGAGCCGATTTCTTTCACCATGGAATCGGAAATCTCGAGCGTTTTATTTGCCGCATCTTGAATTTTCTTGTTCGCATCTTCGATTTGCGTTTGGATTTGAGATTGAAAGTAGGAGAATAAATCCCCCCCATCGGTATCCCGCTCGTCGCCGACCGCGGTTCCGTTTTCTTCATTACCGCTACTCGTCGTTTCCCTCCTCCCTTTCGTCAAAGCGGCATCCGTCGTCGTAGCAGTATCATTTGCCTCCGAGGGTAGTGCCGTTGTCACATTCTTCTCTTTCTTCTTGAACACTCGAAAATTCCCTTTCCCTCTCCACTCCTCGATGCACACGTCCACGCCTCTCGCTTCCATCAAATCGATCTTCGCGGACAAAAAGCCAACCGCAAAATTTTTATCCGGGAGGAACTGCATGATCGGAATCAACGTCACGAACGAGCATTTGAAGGAAATGCGGTCGATGTGAATGAAATGTGGCGAGGAGAATCCGCCGCCACCTTTATTACCACCACCACCCGTCTTCGTCGTCGCATCGTCGTTCGACGTCTTCGAATCGTCTTCTTCTTTGCAATTCCCCACCGTGACATCGAACACGTCCAATCGGTTCCATCGAATCTTAACGCGTTTCACGTGCACGTCCTCGCTCTCTGGAAACACCGCAGTTTTCAAAACGCGTTTGACACCTTCCGTGAGTCGTTCGTCCACCCATCTCGAGGCTTTTTCTCGATTGACGTACGCGACAACGGCAAGTATCGGCGCGTACGATGCGATCGAAACGACGACGAAAACGACCGCGCGATGCGCGATAACCAACAGACGAATCCATAACGGAAGAAGAAAGACGACTTTGTTGTGAGCAGAGTCCTCCTCCTCCTCCATCGCAAACGACGATTTTAATTAAAACGACGGCGGAAAACAAACACAAAAGGAGGAGAAGGACTTTGTTGCGTGTGTGTGTGTGCGCTTCAAAGAGCTTTTGGAAAGTTTTGATGTGACGAGATGTGTTGGGATGATGATGATGATGATGTCTTAAAAACAGTTATACATTCGAGTCTCGACTGCGCGTCATCAAAGTCGTCCTCCAAAGCGTCGTCTCTGCTAAATAAAGCGCGTCGAAGAAGGTTTTTTTTCCAGATTCCACGACGATGATGATGTAAAAGATGCTGCTATAGTACTACGGTCTCGTCGTTCTCTTCTAACCCGTTGGTGGTGGTGTTCCTCGAGCGCGTCTCTACGCCTCGCGCCTCTCTTTTCGATGATGTCTGCGGCGTCTGCGTCGTCGTTGTCTCTCTTCTTCTTCTTCTTCTTTGTCCTCCTCTTTCCGTGTCTGTCGTCGTTTTTTCCGTTTCTGTCGTCGTTTTTTCCGTTTCTGTCGTCGTCTGGACTCTGACTCTGATGAATACTCGGACGACGACGACGTAAACGACGACGACGACGAAGACCGCGTTCTCTTGGTCTTCTTCTTCTTCTTGGTCTTGGTCTTCTTCTTCCAATTCGAATCATCATCATCATCATCATCATCATCGGCTTTACCCCGGCCGCCGAAAAGAATCCTGTTCCGCTCTTCTTCCTCTCGCCGCCGAATCGCGGTCGTCTCCGAGTCCAGCAGCACGTCTTCGTCCTTAAAAAACGTCTTCTCATTATTATTCGTTTTATTCGTGTCAAAGTCTTTTTTCTTCTTCGCGTACCAAAACACGTCCCGTCCGCGTTGCCATCGCCCGACGGATGCTTTCACCGAATGCCCGAGATAGTTCTCGCGATGCGGATCGAGCTTGACGGCGTCCCAGCTGAACTGGTCGCGACCGCCGCGAGTGCCACCGCGCGCGGGACCGTCGTCCATTTCTTCTTCTTCTTTTTCTTCTTCTTCTTCTTCTTCTCCGGTCGAAAGAAAAGAGGAGGAAGAAGAAGAAGAAGAAGCGCGTGTCTTTAATAACCGTCAGAGTCGTCTCGAAACCAAATGAAGAATGCGACACGTTTACTTTAGTTAGGGGTGTACTGACACAAAAAAAGTACTACGCAGTATTAGGGTTGTACTGACACAAAAAAAGTACGCAGTATTAGGGTTGTACTGACGCTTTGCAAGAAAATGCTGCACATTTTTTGTCTTCCAAAAGACGACGGATTCATTCGCCTTTGACGACTTTGCTCTTGTTCGAGAAGACAACACACAAAAAACGCGCTTCGCAGTGCTTATTACTTTGAAAAAATGTCGCCGCCCATTAAAACGCACACATCTCAATAATACACCTACGAGACCGACGGCACACACTACTCACGACGACTCCCACCAAATCCTATTATTAAGGATGCACGTCATCTGCGGTTTCATAATCGAAATAGTCCAACCGCATCGTCCTGTCCCAAGACCGTAACAGGGCGTCTTCGTCTTTTACGCGCGCGTTGCGCACCGACGGCAGGCGTCGCATGGTCTCGAGCCAGTTCTGGAATCGAATCGGGTGGTGGTGGTGGTCTCCCTTTGAGGGGCTTTTGCCGCTTTTCTTCGTGGTGTATTCCGCGTGACCGAGAGTGTACCCTTGGAAGAATTTCAGAGCTAACTCGAACCGTTCGGCGAACGGGTATATCGCCAGATCCGCCAGAGACGCTCGGTCGCCGCCGAAGAGAAAGAGAGTATCATTGTTACGGGCGTCGTTCGTCATTGTCGCGCGAGACGACAACGCGTGACTCTCAATCAACGCGTCCAGTTGCCAAATCTCTTCTTCCAACCGTTCTAACGCTTTTTCGTTTCTTTCGCGCGTAAACGACCACCCTCCTCCGATGGCTCGCAATCCGGCGCGTATAAACGTGTCGTCGCACTTACGCGTAAATCGCTCCACGTCATCCGTCGTCTGTGGTGTCCCTTCGAACTGGTCCCACAAACGTCGGTTTATCTCCAAGCTTTCTCCGACGAGTTCCTTCTTCTCAAAGCTTTTTCTACTAGTAAAGCCTTCTTCTTCTTCTTTGTCGTCGTCGGGGTCGTCGTCGAAAAAAAATTCCATCGTCGGGACCATCCCTCGTCCGCGCGTCTTCTCGAGGTACCACTCGGGTGTTTTCGACAGGTCGACGTCGACGACGCGAGTCTTTCGAAGCGCGTCGAGTTCGTCCAAACACAACTGCACGCGGTGCGCGTACGGGCACAAGGAATGTCTGTAAAACACGAGACGATGATGATGATGACGCATCGCATCGCGTTCGTCGTCGTCAGCACCACGCGTCTTCGCTCTCGAAAACGACTTTTTTGACGACGACGACGACGACGAGACGCCGCAGCAGCAAAAACGCGAGGAGGGTCGTCGCGACGTCGCGAGCGTCGCTTTTTTCGCGCAAAGCATCAAAGCATCAGAGAGAGAGAGAGAGAGAGAGAGCACTTAATTCATTCATTCATTAATGGGGTGGAAAAGGTCACGTTATCCAATTTCTTCAAAAAAGCATCACACACATATATACATATACATCGAATAAAAGAACGCGCGCTTTATGTCGTCGTCGTTCTTATTTTCGACGACGACGACGACGATGACTTTGGGCAGACGAGCACAAAAAAAGCGCAATTCTTTTTCGAAGACATCATCGTCGTCGTCGTCGTCGTCATCATCATCATCATCTTCATCGATGAATA
>MDSZ01044358.1_pt1 | contig 13028 bp, 27 predicted proteins | sample 811201 | NCBI WGS metagenome assembly MDSZ01 (sample SAMN05326647, study PRJNA326480) | marine metagenome | isolation source: seawater | place: Indian Ocean: North | collected 2010
TACTTCTGTTTGTGTTAAATACGTCGGGTTTGATCATTAATATAGGTGTGCGCTGACACTCATAGTCAGCGCCAATCTGCTTTGCATATGCTTTTACAGAAGCTGTACAGTGATCATACAGCTTTGATTTTTTACCTACGTAAACTTGGTATATCAAACGTTTCATAACAAATATCCACTTTATTATTTACTAGAGGTAGTGCCTTTACCTTTAGAATATGCTTGTGCACCAAAGAAAGCTGCTACTAAACCAGCAATTGCCACAAAGTAAGTAGGAGCAATGTCACTTAATAAATCCGCGGCTTGAGTAAGTCCAAAGTATCCTGTAACGATAATTCCTACAGGATATAATAGCATTCCCCAAAGAGCAAACCAAGCCATCTTACGAATTTGATCTTCTTTTGCATCTTCATTTTTTCTCATTTCAACAGTATGTTGAAACTCAGCTATCTCTTTTGCTCTCGCCATTTCTTCATCAGTTATAACACCATCACCATCCACGTCCAAGTGTGCAAATATTGAGTCAGGTTCTAAAACTTTTCCTTGTGCTTTTGTTTTCGGGGCCACGCCAAACGCGTTTTCTTTTGCCATATTAGTTATCCTTTTTAATATAACTAAGGCATAATTAAGACGTCACTTCATATACTGCTTCTAAAAACTCTTCAGCTTTTGCTTTAGCTTTCTTATAGTTTCTTCGAAGCCGGTTGCTATTGTGTCCATTTTCTATGAACCACTGAATATTATTTATAGTGCCATGTTTAAGCTCTTCGTCTGTGAACCTGAACTTTGCTACTAGTTCTTCCCACTCGGATCTTAATACCAGTATATTAGCCAGCGATGTATTCATAAATGTCCTTCCATGTTGCAAAAGTTGGAAATTCTTTATTATTCATGTTATGTGCATGTTCAACTAAGATACTTTCAAGTCCTAGTCTATCACCTAATTGTGCATTGACTAACTTATCTTCAATCCAAATTAAACCGCTATCTCTGTATGGTTCAAGAACATCGTCTTTATCAGCACCAGTATCTTCAAAAATGAACTTAGTAAACGCAGTTTCACCAAAAAGCTTTTTGGTGTTTTGAATTCTTAACTGTTGAGCATGCTCATCTTTTGTTAAAGATGTAATCATATGGAACGTATAACCATGTTTTCTGTGTAGTAAATCTACATAGTACATAGCATCTCGAAGAGGTGGTAAGAAACCCATAGCCGCTGATTCGTTAAACCATCGGACTAGTTCTCTTTTCTTTTCTTTTTCTATTCCGTATCTTTCAGATACATCATAACTGTCTGGATTTACGACTTGTTTGCCGTAACCATGTTGTTCCATCCATATTGTAAAAGCCCATTCCCAATTAAGTAGAACACCATCACAGTCTGTTAATATCACTTTGTTTAGATTGTTCATTATTTTCTCCTTCATTATATTTGTATTCTACCACAGTTTTAGGAGAAAGTAAATAGTTTTTTTTCATTTTATCAGTATTTTTTATACGAAAATCTTTTTGTTGGTCTTGCGTCTTGTGCCGACCACGTTTCTTATTGCGGGGATCAAATCGGCTATACTTAGCCATTAGTAAAAGGCTCCTTGTCCAAACTCTCTAGTATTTTCTATCTCAGCTGCCAGCTCTTCATAGCCGCCAACGTATTTATCGTTCCACATAATTTGTGGAACAGTCTTAGCATTGTTAAACAAACTTTTAAATTCTCGTTTGTCTTCATCCGAAAAGATAATCTTGTATTCGTATGGTATTTTATACTGTTCAGCTAAAGCTCTCGCTCTTTTACACCAAACACAGTTTTCGCTTGCGTATATTTTTATCATGCGTTTACCTTATCTTTAACATTTCTTTTGTCATAATATAATCTCTTACGAGATCAGAGCGAATGATGTCTTCCCACATAAAGTTTATAGTACTAAAAAACCTCATTTGCTCAACAATGGCTAAAAATTTTATTATTCCACTTTTTTCATCTTCACGTGTAAAATCAGTTTGATTATAATCTCCTGAAAAAATTATTCTGCAATCTTCACCTACTCTAGTTATAATACTATCTAATTCATGAAAGTTACAGTTTTGCATTTCATCTACTAATACAATAGCATTGTCAAATGTAGAACCACGAATAAATGATGTAGACTCGAATCTAATCTTCTTTTGAGATACAAGCTTTGGCCAGGCTTGTTCATATCCAAATAAATCAAGACAAATCTGTTGGTATGGTACAGTGTAAGCTTGCTTTTTATCATCTTCATCGCCAGGAAGAAATCCAATCTCACGTGTAGGAACTATAGATCTAATAATCACTAGCTCACGATATAATTCTGGCTTATCATATAATTCTTTTAAAGCCAAGTACATGGCGATAAACGTTTTACCTGTTCCAGCAGATCCTGATAATATTAAGTTATATCCTTGTTTCCATTTTTGAAATGCTTCTTCTTGAGCATCAGTTATTGGTTCGTGATATTCGAGCTCATCACCGCTTACTTTTAAAGAATTTGAAAGTTTCATCTTGTTCATACTTTAATTGTGTTACCTCGGCCTGAGCCTGATTTAATTCTGTTTAAATTCTCTTTCCATCCATCATCTGTTTTTCCAAGTAGACTACCAGTGCCACTTACAATCTTAGGTGCAGTCAATACTTGAATTACATCGGGCATCTCGCCTAATGTCGTTTGCAGATCATCCCATGAGCAAATAACTTCCCAGGTGTGTTGTGTTTTTATGTCTTTTAATGTATATGTTGGCATGATTTAAACCTATAGACTTTAGAGTTTTTTTCTTCTACTTCAAAACTTCTTTTAAATTTTAATTTTTCATTTTCACATAGCTGTAAAAGCTCTTCTTCTGTTAATTCCAAAGGGTCAGATTCGCATGACTTATTATCATTAACAGACCATCCTTGCTCTATATATAAAGAGCCATTTTCATTTAATTGATTTTTCCAAGTTTGTAAACAGATAGTTGGTTTATGGCTATGATCAAATGAATTTGAATATACTATATCAAACTTATGTATCCACTCTTCTTTCGGATCGTGAAAATCATGTTGTACTGTCATTGGAAAGTCATGAGCAGTATGTGATATTTCAGTACCTATAATTTCTGCATGAGGTAAAAGCTCTTTAAAATATTCTTGTTCTTTACCGTTTCTAGTACCGTGGCAAAGTACTGCATTAATTTTAGGATTATCTTCAACTATTTTTTCTATAGTGTTTTTTCTTACCCAAATATAATGTAGTTTTCTTAGATTAGCTTCTGTTTGAGATTTTACATAATGATCATAACTTCTATAATCATAAATTTTCATTTTATGTTCTTAACCGTGTACGCTGACATTGCCGTTTCCAAGATTCCCATTGATTATCTACATCATATCTATACATTACTTTCCAGTATTGGTTTTTTCCTGCTCCAGACCAAGACCTAATAATTCTAGAACCTTTAGGCGATTCTTCTAATCTTAGCCATGTTCCAGGGTTATCCTCAGGACCAAATTTTATTTCGTCTATAACTTTATATTTTATTTCTGCAAACATTACATTCCTTTTCCAAACTGAGGATCTGATTTTGATATGACATACTTTTGAACTTTTCTTGAACTTTTAATCATATAATTGTAAACACTATTCTCTAATTCATGTGCTTCAATCTCCCACGGTCTCTGGTAATATGGCATCTTTAAAGTATTGTAGTGATTTTTTTCATAAGCAACAGTAAAAGGTTTTGCTAGATTGCGTAGTCTTCTTGTGGCAAACTGCTCTACATGGACAAGCTCATGAGCAAGCGTCTCAAGCATCTTTGCAAAGGACTCTACGCCAGAATAATTAAGTCTAATGGTATAAAACTTAGGAGATTGTTCTTCATCATCTTCAATATCCATATCTCCCCAAATGTTTCTTTCCTTGTACAAATCTTTTTCTATAAAGATCTCAAAGAAAAGTGTACGTTTCATTCTCTTAGAAACTAAAACATCTAAAGCAGATCCTACTGCTTCTGCAATAATATCCTTTTGCAACTTAGATAACTTATAGCCTGTGAATGTAATCATGCAGCAACCTTGAACCAATCGGGTGTATTACGCTTAGACCATACCATCTTGAACCTTTGTTGCTTTGTCTGGTAGAAAGCTTGATATGCTTTAACTGGATCGACAAGAGCAATACATTCTGGATTAGATTTCATAGCTAGCTTGAATGGTGTCTGCTGGATGTCTGGTATATTGTCAGGTTGAACCTTGAGAGTTTCTTCTAGTTTTAGAATAGAGCCGTGTGGCTTTCCATAGCGATATTCAAATTCTCTACCAAGAGCTAGGAAATGAATGTAGTGCCAGTCATAGTTAGCTTTAGATTCCATTGTCCATATAGTACAAGGATGAGCATGATGCACAGCTTTGTACAGCACATTTTCTAGGTTGTCATTAGGATGAACCCAATAGTTAACCATACGCTTACCAGATTTTGAAGGACGCTTTTCTACATAGCCATCTAACATGCGATGAGCTGTAGACAGCATCTGTGCTGATTCGACGATCATCTTTGGTACGTGCTTGTCGCACTGCAGTTGAGCTGCGAGTACTGGATCCTCGTCAAGGATAAAGATATTCATGTATTACTCCGACCATTATAAAAGATACTATAATATTATATCAAGTTTCACGGGTTTGTAAACCCCTTATGCGGCTATCTCCGTTAATTTTTTCACTTTTTCTTCTAGGAATTTTTTCTTGGCTTGGATTTTCTTCACTAGTTCTTTCTTTCCTTCCACAGTTAATTGTTCTATGAAATTATCTAAATCAGCTGAGTCTTTTTGTAATCGCTCTAACTTAGTCATGCGAAATTCTCCTTTAAAAGTGAAAAACTGGCCCTTGTTCCAAAGACCAGTATCAAATGAGTTTTTGTTGTTGTGTGTTTTAGACATTATGCTTGTATTAATCCTGGGTAAGCCTCCTGCACTGTTGCTTTTGTAATCCCTGTTATTGTTGACTTATTAATCATACCTATAACTAGCTCCGCGTCTTGAGGTTCTATGGTTTCTAAAATAGCAATAAAAATCTGTTCACGTTTTGCTTTCATCATCTTGTCACCCTTACCACCTTTTACAAAATAAGCAAATTTCTTATTTTCACGTAAGAGGTTTCCTGGTGCCGAGTGCTGTTCATTTGCTTGATATGGGGGTGTACCTTTTGGCAAATTCCATTGGATGGAATCGTCGTAGGTTCCTTTAAGGATGTCTTTAAGAGCCCATGATTCATTAGCTCTTAGGGTATCAATTTTATCTTTTTTAGTTCGTTTTTTTCTGGTTTCTTCAATAACTTCATGAACACTTTTAACCATTAAATAAACTCCTGCACATTTTCTAATAATAACTTACATCGCTTTGAGATAAGATATGGAAACACTTTCTTCTTGTTGTTCCATGGATCTTGACTCTCATAATTATTTATAATCTCAGATTTTACGTTTGATGGAGTTTCTGTCAAATCAATCATTTTTTTGTTACGTAAATAATTACGATAGATTTCTTGACCCATAGCTTGTTGCAGATCTTCTGATTCGATCCAAGCTTCTATTTTCTTTTTTGTTACTGGAGATTGTCTACGGCCCTCAACAAAGACATTGTCATCAGACAGCACATTAGGGACTCCATCGCCACCGTCTCCGCGGAAAATGTGTTCCATCATATATAGACGTGGATTGTCATGTTTGACATATTTTTTAGTCATAGGTGAGAATTGCTTTATGTTATCATACTTTTGGAGCTGTATGAAATCTTTATCAGCTGAGACAATCATTACTGGCTCATGCTTACCAAACTCTTGAGTTTCTAGAGCGATTTGTGCTATGACGTCATCCGCCTCACAGCCATATTGATGCATAACTTTGTATGGAAAATTATCACGTATTTCGTCACGTACCATATTGATAATACGAAAGACGTTTTCCCAATCAATAGATGATTCGTCACGCGATTTTTTACGATTTGCTTTGTACTGTGGATATGCTTCTTTCCGCCAGTTACCTGCGCCATCGGCAACAATAACAACTTCTCCAAATTCTTTGTGGAACTTTTGACGGTACATACGAATCGAGTTTAGAATCATATGACGTATTAGATTTTCATCTGCCGCCAAACGTTGTACTACTACATTGCCGATAGCAATACCATTGTAATCAATTAAGATCATAGTTTACTCCTAACATAATATAGTTATTCTACCATAGTTCACTTCAAATGTAAACCATTTATTTCATTTTTTCTGCAGCTTCCTGCACTGTTGCTGGATCAACTGCGCCATTTGACATTAAAACATTACGATTTGCTAAGTGGCCTTTTTCAATATCAGCCTTGTTTTGTCCGTGGTATTTAACCGCATGTGATTCTTCTATCATTATGTCAGTTACCATTCTTCCATCTTCACTTATGAAATCGCCAAGGATTCTACCGAACTTACCTTTCATATCCTCGCCGTCTTTTGCTGCAAATGTTTTTAGTGTAGTCCACTCGCCAAGTAAAGACTTAAGCTTTTCTTTAGCAGCTAATCCAAAAACTTTTTCTACTTTATCTGATGTTCTTGACTCTGGAGTATCGATACCCATGATTCGAACTCTCTCGTCTGTTAGCACAATACCAAAACCTAGATCTATATCAACGTCTACTGTGTCTCCGTCAATAACCTTAAGCACTTTCGCTTTGTATTCGTACATCTTTTATTCCTTTTAAATGTTTACTATGAATTTTTCCTCCAATAAATTCATTATAATAATCATCACGGAATAATACTTGTCTGTCAATTTGTTCTTTCATTTCATAATAACTCATCTCACCCTTTGTTTCGCAAAGGCGGAGGATCTCTCGTTTGAATCTAGTTCTTCCTACATTTTCTACTAGAAGTTTTACTTCCTCATTAGATCCAAAGTAATCTTGCCAGTCAGATTCGAGCTTTTTAACTCTTCTTCGTTTCTGGCCTTTTAATGGTTTAAGTCTACGTGTAGACCATAGGTTCTTTTTACCTACATATTTTTTACCATTATCCAAATCAGTTATTAGATAAACAAATCCGGCTAAGCTTTCTACTTCATGCTCAGCCGGATTAAATTCTTTTCCATTATAAAGCCACATATAAATCTCTTGTTAATTACAGATGTATTTATATGTTACTCCATATCAATAATTTCACCTAGTTCTTCTATCTCTTCATCATCGCCATGAACTCGTGTTGGCCTAACCTCTTCTCCACACATAGGACAGTGTGATGGTTCTGGAAATGGCCTATTAAAAGATACATACGTTTCGTTATCGCACCAATCGCATTCTATGTTCCAATGTACACTCATAAAAATTACTCCTCAAAAATCAATTTCACATGCACCACCTGCGCATGCTGCTGCTCCCATAGTATCAACTTCAGTGTAACGTTTTTCTGTCAAATCTTCAATCCAATCGACTGGAGTAAAGTTCTTGTTTATCTTGTTCCACTTATGTAGAAGATACGAATCTTTTAAACAATACTCTGCTTGTTTAGTATCACCATTTAAATAGTTATCAGCGAAGTTGTTGAATCTTCGAACCCAATCTCGTTTCATTGCGTTGTCAGAACTTTCCAATGTTAAGTCATCTCCCATACCGTGCGATGTTGCACATGCTGACCATAAATTATCAAATGCATTCAATGCATCTACTACTAAACCAGAAGCAAATATTGCTGCTGTACCGTATTTATTCACCATGTCTTCAGCTGAAATTACTGCAGTGTTTGGTGCTTGGTTAAAGTCTTTATCACCCATAGCAGATAGAAATGAAATACCTGCAAATGAATGTCTATTCTCAAACACATAACGTTCTACTTCATCCCAATCGTCTACAATAATTGTGTTTGAAACATTGTGCCGTACGCCATAGTCTGCACAAAGCTCTTCATTAGTACCAGCATCTACCCAATGTCTCTGTGCTAGTTTTACTTTTTCTAAATGGTCTACACCAATGAGTTCATCTTTAAAAATAGAACCAGTCTTTGGTACTATTGGAAATGATATCACCACGTCTGTACCACCAGCTGACCACACAGATTCTTCTACCATATGTGGATTTATTCTTTGAATTGTTTGGGTTACTTCTGACTCTTTATTCATTTGAACATTACGAATATACATGCTAGAATGCTCAGCATGAATACCAGAGCCAGTTTGTAATAGAACTGACGCATTGCCCGACGGCTTAACGCACGTTGTTCTAGCTGCTGGGTTAATTCCGATAGCTTTTGCCACTTCTCTGTTTGTTTCTTTAACAATTTTAGCCCCCTCCTCAAGGATGGCTGGATCAAATAATACGTCAGGATTATTCATCCATCCTGTTATTGAAGCACCTATAAGAGCTTCTCTGTCAAAAATATCTTTTGATGTTTCACTTAAAAATTTAAAATCTGTGTAGCCAGCTTGCAGTGTTCCTAGTATTGAAGCTGCTCTACATGCTTGAAAGAAATCTTCTTTAGTTACACACATGCCACCGTTTATTTCAGTTAAGTTGCAGCCTTGCCAGCCTGACTTACCTTTGATCTGTGGATACATTCCAATCTCAACACAAGGATTAGTCGTGTGTTCTGAAGACTGAACGAAAACAAAACCTGGTTCTCCAAATTCTTTTACAGATTTCATAATATTACTAAATTCATCAGGTGTGGTTTTATCTCGTACAATAACTGCAGAGTTGTTAGATCGTCCACGCTGTGGATTATCTACAAACCAATTACCTGTTTTTGCTGTCATCATCTCTTCATCGTCAGGTGAGAATAAACAAATGGTGGCTGATCTACGAACGCCACCTGATAAAACTGCATCTGCTGTATGCATACAAATGTCATACACTTGAATAGGACGTAGTGAAACAGGCGTTGATCGATCAATTGTAATTGACTGTAATAGGTGTTCGATTTTATCGAGTGCTAGCCTTAATCCATCAGGACCTGGTGCTTTAAAGCCACCAGATATCTTAGCACCTTTAGGACGTATCAACGACAAATCAAAATAAACTCTTCGACCAGCATAGTCTGGATGCTTACCGCCATCAGCAAAATAAGACGACATTAAGACGTCAACAGCTGTTGCCCAGCCTTCAATTGAATCTTCTACTACATGTGTTTTAGGTTGCTTTGTTCTTGCTTGTACTTGAGGTAACTTTGCTATGTGATGCTTTTGTACAGAAAATCCTGCTCCTGCACCACAAAGGAGAATGTAAAATATTTCACCAAAGAAAGCAGCTCTATCTGCATATGAAGATGTGCAATTATACATCCTCATTTGATGTTTTAATATCTGTTCTCCACCAAACTGCAACGCTCTCTGTGCACCTAGTACTCGTTGTTCCTTATAAGCAGTTCTTGCTTCTTCTATAAAAGATTGAATCTTATTTAATTTGTCGTTATAAAAACCTTCGTGCATACTCATCACACGATCCACTGCTTCATCCCAACTTTCGTATCTACCCTTGTCGTCGCTCCAACGAGAATAGCTGTCAAAAAACTTTGTCTCGGACAAAAGTTTCCTAGTGTCAACAGATGCTGTTGCCATTTTGTACCTCTTCTTTTGCTGATTTATTCTTTACATGTAGTATTATATATTAAAATGCGAGATTGTAAATATACCATATATGGTATTTTAATAAAAAAAATACAACAATTTATTGATTTTTTTTATCTGCTTGATCCATGATCATGTAGTAGTATGCAGCGTCCATTCTAGTGCCTTTAAGGCTTTCCGCAACAGCAGCATAATTCTCTTCTTCACAATTACATGTTACACAAACATCATTAATACAATTAGGACAATTAGGAGAGTAGCAGTGGCACCTGTGTCCACAGTTCTTGCATACTCTCTCAGGTCCTATCATTCTTCTTCCGTAAGCGCTTCTTCGTAATAAGCAATAATAGCTTGTTGATCTTTTACATATCTACGAAGCTCTGCTATACCTATAGCAAGATTTTCGTATCCTTTTGGCGTAATAACAAACATAACTTTATTACCAGTTTTAGCTTCAATCTCTGCTATCTTCTGATCAAAGTTTTGATCTGTTAAAACAAACCAATCCACGGGTGGAAACTTAACCGCCTTTGGTCGTTCTTGTATTGGAATGTCTTGTTTCTTATATTCAGTCTGTACTACTACTTCCGGTTCCGGCATCCTGTTCCCCAGACACCCCGCTAGGAGTAGTGGGCTCATCAGAAGGAGGAGTAGTTTCATCCTCGATCCGTTCAATAAGTCTGCCAACCGCGTTGTTGACTCTATCTTCAAGTCCTTGTGCATTTGTTAATGCCTCCATAGTCAAATCAATTTTTGCGAAAGCACCTCTGAGTTTATCAAGGTGCACTTGTGATTGTTGCAATCGTTTAGTTAAATCTTTATTTAGTTGTTCATTCTTTTCCTGATCTGCAGCCATTGCTTCTACTGTAGCTTGCAATGTTTCTGCAGCTGATTTTAATTTTACGTTGTTCTCACGTAATGTCATAATAGTGTCTTGAGACCAAAGGTAGTAAGTGTAACCACCATATCCTACGCCTCCTAGTATAGAGACTATTATGAAAAATAGGTATACTTTAGCCATTATCTTCCATATGCTTTCTGAAACGTTTTAAAAGAACCATTTGCTTCTTTCTACGTCGGTCTGTGACTGGAATCTCCCTACCCAGATTAGGTGCTAGATCTACTCCGCCAGTCGCTACGGAGTTAGCGGGAGCGTCTTCAATATTTAATGTCTTTGGGTAATTCTTGTCGCCGGGCTTTAGCTTAGGTTTACCCTCAGCTCGTCTTTTTCTTATATTATCCCATAAACTCATTTTGTTAGTTCCCCTGTTGTAACATATATTTTTTGATTAGATCTAAGATGAGTTGCTTCGTAAATATCAAGCCCGAACATTTCACCTATTGGATAGGCATTATCAAATACTTTAATTTGATCTTTTGGATTTACTAGTTGTTCGAACGTGCTATTTAAAAGCTTTTCATCTTTTATTCTGTAAACGCCAGGTGATATTCTTCTGTCCTCTAAAACAAACCAAGCGTTCTCTTCAGTAATAAAATCTAAACTTGTGATATTGAATTCTTTTAAGATTTTCTCTAATTCTTTGTCTGATAAGCCATTGTATTCTCTAATGAGATATAGCGCTGAAGCTAGTGAAGTCAGTTTGTTCTGACCTACTAGCCTCTTAACATTTGCTGCTAATCTAATAAACGGAGTGTAAGCAGACTTTTTTTCATCATTGTCAAGCTTTACAGATTTATCTCTTTTACCTTTATCATCGATGATACCGAGTTTGTATGCATCCCAACTCTCCCACTTCATAACTAACATACGTAGGAACCTGAAGGTAAATGCTAAATCTGCAGCTCTTTTTACTATTCCCATTAAATCTTCCTTAACGCTTCTACCACATTCTTATCCATAGGTACTTTGATATATTCATCATTTTTTATGTGCCTCAAGAAAACTAAAAATGGTTTTATTACTTTCCATTGTTCATCATTCAATTTATATTCAAGCATTTTTAAAGTTGGATTTACATCAAATGCATTAAATATTACAATTACATGATTTAGTATTAGTCTTTCGGCTAGTTTGCCTGATTCAATATAACGATTTAATAATCTTTTTATATACTTAAATCTATTCAAATCTTCATAAAACTCTTCTACATCAATACACTTTGGATTGTAGTAGTGTCTTGCAGCAAAGAGAATGAAGTTATCATCATTCACTTCATCAAAGAGTTGCATTATTTAACTACGTTTTTATCGCCTTTATCGTTGTCACCAGTACGCTTAGCCGCTGTTTTCATGCCTTTACGAAAATCTTTAAAGTTCTTGGCATGAACTTTTTCTGCATCAGCTGGCTCAGGTGTTGGTGTTTTATTTTTAAGCTGATCTTTTGCAGATGGCGATAAACCTTTAGTAGGCTCATCCTGTGGTCCGCCTTTACCAGGCTTAGATGTTGGTACACCTTCATAAGCTTCTTTTTGTGAGATAGCTTTACGACGCTTATGTAGATACTCGTCAGATGAGTCTACATCACCGTCATTGTCGATGTCTTTATCTTTTCGATCCTTGTGTTTGCCTTTAAGCTCTTTTTTATCTACAGGATCCATTGCTTCTTTCTGAGCACGCTCAGTTAGTCTTTTAATCCATTCGCTCATTTCTTTTCTCCGTTACATCCAAATGTTTGTCGCGATTGATCCTGCAATAGCAATGATTGCTACCCAGAATAATTTATTTATTATCTTTACAGTGTGGGCGTTTTCTTCAACCTTCTTCTCAATCACGTCAAGTTTCTCGGAAAATTTATTCATTCTTTCCCAAGATCTTTCTCGATACTCATTATAAGCATCCATCTTTTCTTCAAACCTAGCAATAGCAACAAGTGCTTCACCTAGCTTGTCTAGTTTTTCCTCGATACGATCGAGTCTTTTTCCAGTTGCTTCTGCCATTAGTTATCTACTTTCGCTGATCCTCGCCACTGGTAACAACTCCAGTATCTTGCTTTGTATTTTGGTCCAGGGTTGTCACAGTTATGTCTGGCACGGAAGGAAGCCCTTCGTTTTGGGTCGTCTCTTTTGATTTCCATGTTTGGATCACCAAAGCGAACAACAACAACTTTGCCATTAGGACCCATAGTATATACTTTGAACTTTTTGTTAGGATTTTCAGAAGTACGAATAGGGTCATTTAACTTAACCTTTTTCCCTTGATATTCCGCTTCCATAATATCTAGATCTTCGTAAAGATTGCAGTCTTCACAAGCCTCATCAATTCGATCTTTTCTATATTTGCTAAACTTATCCACCGAACTCGTGCCCCGCTACTCTTTTCATTTGTTTATTAAATTCTGCCTGTGAAGGCTTTTCTTTATATAATTTAATCGAAATCTCAGGTCTATCTTTACCTTTGATTCTCCAATTATAGCCTTTATCTTTATGTTCAGGCTTTCTGGTCTTCACAACACGGCGCTTGTAACCAGCTTCCCATGTTTCTGAA
>MDSZ01184554.1_pt1 | contig 13028 bp, 14 predicted proteins | sample 811201 | NCBI WGS metagenome assembly MDSZ01 (sample SAMN05326647, study PRJNA326480) | marine metagenome | isolation source: seawater | place: Indian Ocean: North | collected 2010
CTTTGAATTGAACTAATGGTTCATCATTTTTTTTTGTCTTTTCATTGTAACAAATCTCACATGCAGTAAAGATCCCATAGTCCATTTTTTCCCAAGTACCATTTCTCCTCTCTACCTTTTCTGCAGCTAATCTTAAAAAATTATCACCATAATTTGATGTTTTTCTTGGAAAGTAAATATAATTCTTATTAATTATTGCGTTTTTAAGTGATTGATCAGCAACAATTTTTTCAGCAGTTAGAATTGAACCGTCCATATTAAAAATTTTAATATTTTCTTGCGCTGAAAGAACTTTTGAAGTGTTATTTAAAAAAACTTTATCTGCGTAGAGTTTGAATTCTTTATCAATAATTTCTACGTTTCCAGTTGCAAAAATTCTTGTATTATCTTTATCATAAGTAAATTGGTCAGCATTTACCTCTAAACTTTCTTCTGCTAAAGCTTCATTAAAAAATAGTAAAATAAGAAGAAAGAAAAAATTAACCATCTTCAAAATGAATAAAAGTACTAATTAATAATAGATTTAAAATTATAGGAGATGTCCAAACGGCGAAGAAAACATTAAGATTTCCAGTCATACCTAGAGTTTTTATTAAATCTGATATAAAGTGGTACAATACTCCAACAATAATTCCAATAAGTATTTTAAATATATTTTTTTTTACTCTTTCTTTTCTTATAGATAGCAAACAACCTAGTAGGACCATCGCTATAAGTATTAAAGGATATGAATAAACATAATTTTTATAAATTTCTAATTTTTTAACTGAAAAACCAGATGATTCAATATCCTTTATATATTTATTTAATGCCCAGATAGAAATAGTCTCAGGGGGTCTAAAATTTTGCTCAATTTTGTCAACACTTAAATTAATATCCAGTGTATATTTATCAAAGCTTTTTGGAATTTGGTTGATTTCTAATTTTACACCATTATTTAAAATCCATTTTTCATCATTTATCATTTCTACTTTTTCAACATCAATTCTTTCTAAAAAACGGTTATCTTGAAATTTAAAAATAATAACATTTTTTAATGTTTTAAGTTGAGATGAATAATTTTGCGCATTAATTACATACTCATGATTAGATGTTTTTTCTTTCAACCAAAGTCCAGTTGAGGATAATGAATATAATCCCGAAGTACCTTTAAAATAAGTGTTTTCGTAGTTTTTAAATTTTATATTCATATATGCGAAAACTGGATTAAAAAAAAAGAGGTATACAAAGCTTATAATTAATGTATTTACAATGGCTGGTAAAATTAACATCCAAATTGAAAAACCCGACCCCCTCAAAACACTTAATTCGTTATTTTTATTTAACTTCATATAGGTATTCATTGAACTTAGTAAAAAAACTGTTGGTAAAATTATTGGGAATAAGGACGGAAGATGAAAAATTGCTAGTTTGATTAAGATAGAGAAATCTATTTCTTTACTTGCTCCTCTTCTAATTAATTCAATTAGATCGATTGAGAAGAAAAGTAAACTTGAGAAGATAAAAACAATTAAGAAAGAAAATAAGTGCTCTTTTAATAAGTATCTAAAAATTATTACATTTTTAACCATGATTTAATTTTTGTTGTTTCCTTAAAAAATAAATACTTAATATAATACTTAAAAAAAATGGACTAAAATTTACTAATTCCATATTAGAATATTTTATAGACAAGTTAGATGCTGTTATTGCTAAAATTTCTAGTAATATTATTAGTACAAAAATTTTTACTGTATGGTAATAATTTTCAGTTCTATAAAACTTTGCAGAAAGCATATAAGAAAGAATAACCAGGGAAAAACCAATGATATTTAAAGGCAAAGCAAGTCTTTGAGTTGCTTCGGCTTTAAAAGCCTGTAGATTATTTAAATCATCTCCAGAATTATAATTAGGATTATGAAGTTCATACCAAGTTCTTTCTGAAGGTGATTTCCATCTATCCATAAATGAAAATGTCTCATTTTTATTAATATCAAGGAGGTATTTATCAAAGTAAAGTACTGATAATTTCTTTTCTTTTGATTGAAATTGTTGTGAACCATCTTCCAATAAAATTTTTGTTGACGAAGTATCATTAATTAACCTTCCTTTTCTTGCAATCAATGTAGAAGGACTTTCTAGCTCTCTTGAATCATGAATGAAAATATTACTTAACTCTCCTTTAGAATTTCTTTCTTTAATGAATACAGTAAAATCTTTTCCTATGGTATTAAATACACCCTCTTGGAGTAATGTTGAAGAATAATCATTTTTTATGGTATAAAGTAAAATTTTAAAGTTTTCATTTGATTTTGGTGCAACAGATATTGTAAAAAAAACACTTATAGATGATAAGAATAAACTGTATATAATTACTGGCTTTATTAGATCAAATGAAGATAGTCCTGAAGATTGAAATACAATTAACTCCTTATCGGTTTGCATTCTAGAGAATACGAAGCAAATTGATAAACAAATAATAATTGGAAATAAAATAGGAACTATTTGTGGCAGGGATAATGCAATTAATTTAATAAAAAAAATTGTAGGAAGGCCTTTATTAATTATAAGCTCAATGAGTTGTACACTTTTGCTTAATGAAAAAACCGAGATTATGAGTAGAAGTATTAAAAATGAGTTTAAAAAAAGTTGTTTAAAAATATATTTTTCTACTAATTTCATTGATATTTTAAAAAAAAAACAATATACAGATATTTATCGCAAATTTTAAAGAGAAATAATATATGAAATTTACATTTTCTAAAAAAGTATCTAATACCGATCATCTTGTTTTATTTGTTTTAGATGGAAAAAATATTCATAAATCTGATGTGATCGATTCTGAAGAAAAGAAAATTTTAAAACAAATATTTTCAGATTCGAATTTTAAAAAAAATAAAAGTTTTTTTGAAACATTTCATTATGAAAAATCTGGCGCGATTAGATCACTTACAATTATGAGGGTTAGCTCTTCAGAGAAGGATTATAAATACGAAAGTTTAGCTGGAAATTTGCTTATGAATCTAGAAAAAAAACAGATTGACAATATTTCTATTTTTCTTGAAGAGAGTGTATTGAAAAATGAATTTTCGTTTCTTCATGCTGTAAGTCGTGGATTAATATTAAAAGATTATAAATTTGAAAAATATAGAAGTACCTCTAAAAAGGCACATAATGTAAAAAGGGTGAATTTATGTAACAGTTTAAATTCAAATCAACAAAGAGAAATTATAGCATACGGAAATGTTGCTAAAGGTATTTTTCTTACTAGAGATCTTGTGTCTGAACCAGCAAATTATCTATACCCAGAAAAATTTGTTGAAGAATGCTTGGTACTTAAAAAGGCTGGACTAAGTCTTGAAATTTTCGATGAAAAAAAGATAAAAAATTTGGAAATGAAAGCACTTTTAGGTGTTGCCCAAGGATCATCTAGACCACCTAGAGTCTTAATTATGAAATGGAATGGTTTAAAAAAATCTTCAAATAAACCACTAGCATTTGTTGGTAAGGGTGTAACTTTCGATACTGGTGGTATATCTATAAAACCATCTGGTGGTATGGAGGATATGAAATGGGATATGGGAGGAGCTGCAGTAGTAGCTGGACTTTTGTATACTTTAGCTTTAAGAAAGGCTAAAGTTAATGCTATCGGAATTGTTGGGCTTGTTGAAAATATGCCTGATGGGAATGCGCAAAGACCAGGTGATGTTGTTAAATCTCTTTCTGGACAAACTATCGAAGTTTTAAATACGGATGCAGAGGGTAGATTAGTTTTAGCGGATATTCTTTGGTATATTAATGAAAAGTATAAGCCAGAATTGATGATTGATTTAGCAACACTTACTGGAGCAATTATTGTGGCTTTAGGTGATCGTTATGCTGGATTATTTTCGAATAATGATTCACTTGCAAATAAAATATTAGAAGCGTCTAAAGAAACAGGTGAATTAAGTTGGAGACTTCCTATGGATGAAGAATTTGATAAATTGTTGAATTGTCAAATTGCTGATATAAAAAATATTACGGGAACGCGAGGTGCAGGAAGTATTACTGCTGCTCAATTTTTAAAAAGATTTGTGGGAAAAACAAATTGGGCTCATTTGGACATCGCTGGTGTTACATGGTCAAAAAAAGGAAGTTCATTTGCAAGATCTGGAGGCACAGGTTTTGGTGTTAAACTTTTAGATGAGTTCGTAAGAAAAAATTATGAGTGAATCATATATAAAATCAGAAATTAATTTTTATTTTATTAAATCCAATTTTAGTGCGGTGGTTTCAAGACTGTGCTTTGGTCTATTAAAAAATAATTTAAGAACATTAATAAATCTAGAAGATAAAGAGGAAAGGGATAATCTAGATCGTTTTTTATGGCTGAATCCAAAAGATCGTTTTCTACCTCATAAAACTAATGTAGACACAATAAATAGACTTGATAAGATCATTTTGTTTGAAGGAGATTATTTGAAAATGAGTAATTTCAAGAATTTTAAAAATATAATCATCTCCCCATCTGTAAAAATTACAAGCTTTCAGCTTTTCAAAAAATTTTTAGTTTTTTCAGATATTGGTAATTTTTCTGATTTTGAAAAAAAAAAATAAAACTGCAAGACCTTGGATATAATGTTAAATCTTTTCTTGAAAATCAAACTTTGAAATGGACATCTGTTTAGGATTTTAAAATGACTCTTACTTTATCAATCATAAAGCCTGACGCTATAAAAAGAAATCTTAGTGGTGAAATTAATTCAATGATCGAGAAGAGTGGCTTGAAAATAGTAGCTCAAAAGATGTTACACTTATCAATTGATGATGCTAAAAATTTTTATAGCGTCCATAAGGAAAGAGCATTTTTTAATGATTTGTGCGATTTTATGATTTCTGGACCAATAGTAATCCAAGTGCTTGAAGGAAAGAATGCAATTCAAGCATATAGAGAACTTATGGGTACAACAAACCCATCAAATGCTGATGAGGGAACTATTAGAAAAAAATATGGTCTTTCAGTTGAAGAAAATTCAGTTCATGGATCGGATAGCGAGGAAAATGCAAAAATCGAGATAGAGTTTTTCTTCTCAAAAAGGGAAATTTTTATTAAATCAGATTCTAATAAGAAAAAACCATAAAACAAACAAAAGTGCAGTTAAGCTAATACAGGAGACAACAGTCCATTTTATGAATTTAGAGAAAAATTGTTCATGTTTTTTACTATTTATTTTATCGGCCATGTTTACTTTCCAATTCTTTAATTACACTTATATATAATTTGTGTTCTTCCTTCAATATTTTTTTTTTTAATGAAACCTCATTATCTGAATTTAAAACCTTTACTTTAGTTTGTTTTATGATTTCGCCTCCATCTAAATCTTCGTTCACATAATGAACAGTGCACCCCGAATACCCTTCTTTTGCATTTATTACTCTTTTATGAGTATTTAAGCCCTTATATGCTGGTAACAGGGAAGGGTGAATATTTAAAATTTTATGTTTCCATTCTTTTATAAATTTTTCGCTTAATATCTGCATAAAACCAGCCAGGCATAGAAGATTAATTTTAAAATTTTTTAAATTCTTTAATACTTCTTTTTCAAATTTTAATTTTGAACCAATTTTTTTTTTTTCAAGAACTACAGTATTAATTTTTCTTTTTACAGCTTTATTAATACCTCCGGCATCAAGTTTATCAGCAATAACTAATACTACTCTGGAATTCAGTCTTTTTTCCTCACATGCATCAATAATATTTACCATATTAGAGCCATTTCCTGATATTAATATACCTATCCTAAATTCCATGAACCAAATTTTTTTATAATTACCTTATTTGCGGAAACTTTTTTATTAATATTACCTAGTAAATGCCATTTTATTTTTTTTTTACAAAAAAATTTTTTTACTTTTTCTAAAGATTTTTTTTTAACCAATAAAATCATCCCAATTCCACAGTTAAAGGTTTGTAACATTTCTTTTTCATCAATATCACCTTTTTTCTTAAGCCACAAAAATCTGTTTGGAATCTTAAAATCATGACAATCAATTTCAGCCTGGAATTTATCAGGTATTGCACGCGATAGATTTTCAAAAATTCCTCCCCCGGTAATATGAGCAGCAGAACAAATTAAATTTTCTTTTACTAATGGTAGAATTTCGTCAACATATATTTTGGTTGGAAGAAGTAGGTCATCTGCAAAATGTTTAGATTTACTTTTGTAGGGAGGAGGGGATTTAAGATTAATTTTAAACTTCTTTAAAATTTTTCTTATTAAAGAATAACCATTTGAATGAAACCCTGAAGATTCTAGCCCAATTATCACACATTCACTATTTACCTTATCTTTAATGAGAAGATTTTTTCTTTCAACTACTCCTACAGCAAAACCAGCTAAGTCAAATTCACCAACCTTATACATTCCAGGCATCTCAGCAGTTTCACCACCCACTAAGGAACAATTAGATTTTTTGCATGCTTTTGTTATACTTGTGATAAGTTCAAGAAAACTTTTGTCATTTATTTTTGAAGAAGCCATATAATCCAAAAAGAAAAGAGGCTCCCCTCCATTTGCTAAAATATCATTTACACACATTGCAACTAAATCAAAGCCTAAATAATTTAATTTATCAAAATCAATTGCTATCTTGAGTTTGGTGCCTATTCCATCAGTACTACTTAAAAGAATTGGGTCTTTGTATTTAAGCTTCTTTATATCAAAGAAAGAACAAAACCCTCCCTGGTTAATGATAACTTCCTTTCTCTGTTTTTTATTTGTAATTCTCTCTAGCTTCTTTACTAGATTTGAAGCTTTTTTGATGTCTACGCCTGAAGATTTATAACTTAAGCCTATCTCTATCTCCTTTTTTTATTTTTACTATTTTAAAAAAAAAATAATGTATTAAATTTAAGTATAACTCAACAATAATAAATTAAAATTTTGATAAAGTTCTTTTTTATATTTTTATTTTCAGTCTCCATAAATTTGGAATTAAATGCTGACGATAGTGTTTTTTTGATTAAAGATAATGAAGTTTTTCTAGAAAACGATGGTGAAATTTTAAAATTAAGAGAAAAAGCAAAAATTATGGCTTTTAAAAATGCTTTTCGGGTTCTAACTGAAAAAATTTTAGAACCGACAGACTATTCAAAAATTCAACAAGATCCTGAATTTCCAATAGAAAACTACGTTATGGACTATAATTTTAAAAAAGAAAAAATTTCTGAATTAAATTATTTTTCAGTTATTGATGTAAATTTTAATCCCTCAAAAATTAACTCTTTTTTTGAAAAAATTAACATTAAGATAAGTACTTTTGTTTCAGAGGATTATTTAATTATACCAATAATGAAAAGATTCAATACATTATATTTATGGGAAAGTGAAAATTACTGGTATGATTTTTTATTAGAAGAATATGATGAAATGGGTTTATTAAAGCTCTTTTTCCCTGATAAAAATCATAAAAATAAATTGATGATTTCTCCAAAAAAAATTCTTGATAATGATTTTTTATCTTTAAAAAAATTTTTAGACTTTAATAAAAAAAAGAAGGCAATAATTCTTTTTGTTGACGAAAATTATAATTACAACAAAAAAATTTTTCAAACTTCACTTAATACTAAAATTTTTAGAAATAATGAATTTATTGAAGTAAGTATTTTAAATGAAAAAATGTTTAACAGTAATTCAAAAACTTCACAACTAGAGCTTTTAGCTAAACTTCTAATGAATGAATTAGATATATGGTGGAAAAAACAAATAGATCAAACTGATCAAGAATCTGAAGCACTGCAGGAAATATTTCTTAGTTTCGAAAATAAGAATTTAAAAGAAAATATTAAATACGAAAAAATAATTAAAGAAATTTTAGGAGATGAAAAAATGACTTTGAAAGAATTTTTTGGAAGTAATACAATCTATATGGTTTCCACTCGTTTTAATATAAAACAATTAAATTTGGCTTTAGAACCAAATAATATTAAATTAATTCCATACCCATCTGAAAGTAATACATATTCAGTAGTCTCATATTGATGAAACAAGAAATTTTTAATTTTGATTTTAAATTTAAAAGTAAAGAATTTTTTTTAAGTTCTAAAAATTTTTTGGCGTATAAACTTATCAAAGAATGGCCAAAGTGGACGCATAACTTTGTTTATATTTATGGTCCAAGTAATTGTGGTAAAACTTCATTTTGTGAAATGTGGAAAGAAAACTCAAATGCTTTGTTTATTGATAAGAAAAGACTTGAGATGATGATAAATTCTAATTTCCAACAATTTTCTCTTAATTCTAAAAACTGGATTATTGATGATATTGAGTCACTAATTTCAATTAGAGGAAAAAATTATGATGAAAAAATTTTAAATTTACTAAATTTCTTACAGGCCAATAAGTCATCTTTTTTACTTATTACTTCTTCACTTCCACCAAGGTTTTTATCTTCTAAATTAATGGATTTAATTTCAAGGTTGTCGTCAATGTTAATAATAGAGATTAAACAACCCGATGAAGAATTATTAGTAAGGATAATTAAAAAATATCTTAAAGATAGAAATATCATTTTAAAAAATGAAAATATTGATTTTATAATAAAAAGAATTGATAGAACTTATAGTGCGGCTCGAAAAATATCAAAATTAATTGACACTGTATCGTTAGAAAATCAGCAGAATATTTCAAAAACCTTTTTATCTAATTTAATAAAGAAATTATATTAATTTTTGTATAAGTTTGTATTCTTTATGAAAAATGTCGTATTTCCAATTTACAATAACACTTTTGTCACCAAGGACTATTTTTTCTAATTCAGCTTTATTAGCAATTAAACTTGGATGAACATTCAATTCTTTAGATTTTTTCTCTAGTAATTCTTTTGCATATTTAAGAACTTTTTTTTGATTATTATCTAGATTAAGATTTATTTCTTTTAATTTTTTTTTAGGTATTGGTTCACCAATAATTTTTAAAATATCATTTTTTAAATTTTTATACTTGATTTTTTTAATGATTTTTTTTTTTTCATCATGATTAGTTTTTACCCTACATAGCTTAATTAAGTCTTTGTTATCTAAAAATCTTTTTATAGGTTTATCTTTCTCAATTGCATAATTCTCTCTGATTTTAGAAATTTTTTTTAGTGTTTCTAATTCATATGAGTTTTTCGGAGTAAATTTTATTTTTTCCCATGCGTTTTTAGCTTTAAATTTATAATTTTTTATGTTGTAAATTTTCTCATGCATTAAATTTACCCATGAATCTCTTTTAATTTTTTCTAAATCTTTGATAACTTTTTCATAGAGTGGTATTAAAAATTTTACATCATTAATAGCATAGTCTATCTTTTCATTTGTTAATGGACGGACTCTCCAATCAATAAATTGATGATCTTTTGATATGTTAATGTTATTAAAATCTTTGCATGCCCTTGAATAGCTTGTCGAATTTTCATATCCAAGAGGCATAAGACAAATTTGTACATCTATAAAATTTGGAGGTATCTCATTATAAAGATTAAAAAAAATTTCTATATCTTGACTGGCAGAAAAAAAAATTTTTTTTATTTTTTTATCGTAAATTAATTTTTTTAATATTGAAAAATCAATTTTTACAGAGATTGGATCTAAAACAATTGAATTGTCTAAATTAGCAATTTGAATTAGGCAAAGTTTGGGATAGTAAGTGTTTGTTCTATGGAATTCAGTATCTATCCCAATTATTTTATCTTTTTGACATTTATGTAAAAATTGCTTTAATTGACCATTATTTAAAAGTAACACTTGAAAAATTTATCATTTTAAAGAATAACATTCAAATTATATGACTTTTTATAGATCGCATCATTGTGGTGAATTAAATTTAAAGAACCAAGGAGAAAAGGTCTTATTATCAGGTTGGATTAATAAAAAAAGAGATCATGGTGGTTTATTATTTATTGATCTTAGAGATGAGAAAGGTCTAACTCAGTGTGTTATTAACTCAAATAATAAAAGTTTTACTTTATTAGAAAATATAAAACTTGAGAGTATTATAAAAATATCTGGAAAAGTTGTAAAAAGATCAGACGAAACAGTTAATGATAATATTTCAACGGGTCAAATCGAAGTAATTGCTGATGATATTGAGATCTTAAACGAATCACAACAAATACCTTTCCAAGTGGCAATTGAAGACGATTCACCCGAAGAGTTAAGATTAAAATATAGATTCTTAGATTTAAGAAGACAAAGACTTCATGAAAATATAATTTTAAGATCAAAAATAATTGAATCCTTAAGAAAAAAAATGGTAACTAAGGGGTTTATAGAAATACAAACTCCAATTTTAACATCCTCTTCTCCTGAAGGAGCTAGAGATTTTCTAGTTCCAAGTAGGCTTCACAATGGAAAGTTCTATGCGCTTCCTCAAGCACCTCAAATCTTCAAACAACTCTTAATGGTATCGAACTTTGATAAATATTTTCAGATAGCTCCATGTTTCCGAGATGAAGATGCCAGAGCAGACAGGTCCCCTGGAGAATTTTACCAGCTCGATTTTGAAATGGCGTTTGTAACTCAAGAAGAAATATTCCAAACAATTGAACCTGTGATCTACGAAATATTTAGTGAGTTTTCAAAGAAAAAAGTTTTACCTCCACCTTTTCCAAGGATTAAGTATTCTGAATCAATTGATAACTTTGGAACTGACAAACCAGATTTAAGAAATCCACTTAAAATAATAGATGTAACTGAATGTTTTAAGGGGTCAGGGTTTCAAATTTTTGAAAATAATATTGAAAAGGGATTCAAAGTTAAGGGGATAAAAGCACCTAATTCAGCAGAAAAACCGAGGGCGTGGTTTGATAAATTAAATAATTGGGCTAGAGATAATGGTCAAAAAGGACTCGGTTATATAATTTACCAACAACAAAAATTTCTTGGACCAATTGCTAATAATATGCAAGATCAAAATCTCCAGGCCATTAAAGAAGTTTTTGAATTAAAAAATAATGAATCAATATTTTTTATTTGTGATGATCAAGAAAATTCAATTAAATTTTCCTCAATAGCACGAACTAAAATTTGTGAAGAATTAGATCTTCTTGAAAAAAATTCTTTTAAGTTTTGCTGGATCATAGATTATCCAATGTATGAAATTAATTCTACTACAAAGAAAATAGATTTTAGTCATAACCCATTTTCTATGCCACAAGGTGGAATGGATTCACTAGAGAATAAGAACCCTCTAGATATTTTAGCATGGCAATTTGATATAGTTTGTAATGGTATTGAATTATCTTCTGGAGCGATTAGAAATCATAAAATTGATATTATGATTAAAGCTTTTGAAATTGCAGGTTATTCAGAAAATGAAATCCAGAATAGATTTGGATCATTATTTAATGCATTTCAGTATGGAGCCCCACCACATGGTGGGTCTGCACCAGGTATTGATAGAATTATTATGTTATTAGCTGATGAAGAAAATATTAGAGAGATAACAGCATTTCCAATGAATCAGCAGGCTGAAGACTTAATGCTTAAGGCTCCGAGCGATGTAAATACTAATCATTTGAAAGAATTAGGACTAGAATTGAGAAAAGATAAAAAATGATATTTACTTTATTTTCTGTTCTTTAAAAATTACGTGTTTTCTCACTTTAGGGTCATATTTTTTTAATTCTAACTTATCTGGTTTTGACTTTGGGTTTTTGTCTTTAACATAAAAAAAACCTGTATCAGCAGAACTAACTAATTTTATTTGAATTGTATTACTTTTTGCCATGATAAATTTGAATTTATAATTTTTTTTCCTCCTGTCAAGTATTTCAAGATTTATCTTTTACAAAAATCTGAAATGCTATAAATGCACCCTTTATTTTTGGCAAAAGCCATAAAGAAAAAATGATTGTAATAATAGGCCAGATGATCATTTGAAAAGTTAGTGATGGAGAAAAATACTTTTCTGATAATAAAATCGCTGGTATCAGGATGTGTCCTACGATAAAAATTGTACAATAAGCTGGGCCATCATCAGATCTATATTTCAAAAAATTTATTCCGCATTGATTACATTTATTTAAGGTTTTTACGTATTTTGAAAATAGTGGTGCATTTCCACAATTAGGACATTTTTTTGAAAATCCCCTTTTTAGTTTTTTGAGTTTTGCCTTCTTACTTATCATTAATAATTCTTACTCCATCAGCTAAAATTTTCCCATTAAAAACATTATTTTTTTTTATTCTAAATGAAACTAATTGCCCTAATTTAAATTGATTTTTTATTTCTTTATTAGTTTTTGTAAATGATCTTTTCCTTTGCTTTAAACGTGCCAGGGCAGAAAAAGGGTAGTCTTTACACTTAATAAAAATTCCAAAATCTTCAACTCCATCAATTATTCCCTGGAAATTTTTTCTTTTCAGTTTTAGTAAAAAAATACTACATGCTTTTTCTAATAAACTCCTTTCAATAGAGTCAGATTTTTTTTCTTGAAATGTTAGATGTTCTGATAAATCGCTATCAATAAAATTATTTTTTTTATTAGATATCAAATTTAATAAACTTCTATGAACAACCAAATCGGAATATCTTCTAATAGGTGAAGTAAAATGTGTATAATTTTTTAAGGCTAAACCAAAATGACCCTTATTTAAGTTATGATAAAAAGCTTTTGATTGACATTTTACTAATGAATCATTTAAGAAATTATAGTTTAAGTCTTTTGACATTGTTATTGCCTGGTTGAAATCATCTTGAGAATTAAAAGAAAATAATGAATTTAGGTTATATTCTTTGAGTAGTGTTTTAAGTTCGTACACTTTTTCTTTTTTTGGTTTTTCATGATTTCTAAAAATAGCATTTGTTTTTTTTGTTATTAAAAGATTAGCAACTACAGTATTTGCAAGAATCATAAATTCTTCAATTAGTCTGTATGATTCTAAATTTATTTTTTTCTCGAAAAAAAAGTTTTTATCATTAAAAATTTTCAAGTTATATTCTTCTAATTCAAAATTTATTTTTCCTCTTTTTTTTGAGGTTTTTTCCAATAAATAAAATGTTTTATATAAACATTTAAGAAGA